>FSTO01000050.1_pt1 | contig 7318 bp, 5 predicted proteins | sample 1636981 | NCBI WGS metagenome assembly FSTO01 (sample SAMEA3914819, study PRJEB12502) | metagenome | biome: forest; material: soil | place: Canada | collected 2010-06-26 | depth 0.3 m | reverse complement strand
GCGCCAACCTCTCCTATGTCGATCTCGACAACGTCAACCTGGAGGGCGTCGACCTTTCCGAGGCCGACCTGACCGGCGTGCATCTGTCCGGCGCGCTCCTGTCACGCGCCGTCCTGGCGCGAGCCACGTTGTATGGCGCCGACCTGCGCGACGCCGACCTGCGCCAGGCCAACCTCGCCCGCGCCGACCTGCGCGGCGCCTGCCTGCGCGGGGCCAATCTGAGCGGCGCCGACCTGTCGGGCTGCGACCTGCGCGAGGGCGTCACCGCCACCCAGGACGCGACCGAGGGCTTCAAGATCCTGGGTCACCGCACCCGCCCCGGCGAGCTGGACTACGCCCTGGCGCGCGGGGCCAAGCTGACTGGGGCCCAGGTGGGCGGCGCCTTCGCCCAGGCCGTCGACCTGTCCGACGCCGACCTGACGGGCGTCAGCCTGCAGGGCGCCCGGATGACCCGGGCGGTGATGAACGGCGCCAACCTCACCCAGGCCAATCTCTACAACGCCGACCTGACCGGCGCGTCGCTGCGGCGGGCGGTGCTGACCGGGGCCGACGTCGCCGGCGCCACCTTCGACGGCGCCGACCTGGCCGAGGTGCTGCGCGCGCCGCCGCCGCTGATCTATGTCGACGACGCGCCGCTGCACGAGATCCTCGAGGCGCATGAGCTGTTCGTGACCAGCGACGGCCGCGACGGCGTGACGGCCAAGATCCCCTCGGTGGACTTCCGGCCGCTGAAGCGCCTGAAAGGCCGCCGGCTCAGCGGCCTGTCGGCCCCGGGCGCGATCTTCTTCGGCATGGACCTGGAGAACGTCCAGCTGCAGGGCGCCAACCTGTCCGACGCCGATCTGCGCGGGGTCAATCTGCGCGGCGCCGACCTGCGGGGCGCGCGGTTGGTCGGGGCTCAGCTGTCACGGGCCGACCTGGCCGGCGCCAACCTGGGGCCGCTGACCATCGCCCAGGGCCGCGTCCTGCGCGCCGACCTCAGCCGCGCGGTCCTGCGCGGCGCCGACCTGACCGGGGCCAGCGCCCGCCGGGTCCGCCTGATCGACGCCGACCTGACCCGCTGCAAGCTCGACGGTTGCGACCTGACGAACGCTGAGCTGCCGGAGGGGTTCGAGGCTTAGGGCGTCAAGGAACGTCCAGGGCCTCGCGCAGGGCGGGCTGGCGGGAGCGGCTGACGGGGAGGGGCGCGCCCTCGCTCAAGTGCAGCCGCCAGCGGTCGCCGTCGCGCTCCAGGCGCTGCACCTGGGCCAGGTTGGCGATCACCGACCGGTGGACGCGCAAGAAACTCTCCGGAAGTTGGGTCGCCAGGCCATCGAGGCGCGCGGCGTGCAGCAGGCTGCGGCCGCCGACCAGCCGCAGCTCGACATAGTCGTCGGCCCCGACCACGGCCAGGATCTCCGCGATCGGGACCAGCTCGACGCCGCGCGCCGAGGCCACGGTCAGGCGGTCCGGGCGGCTGGCGGCGCGGGTCAGGGCGGCCTCGCGACCGCGGTCGTCGCGGCCCAGCCGCACCATCTCGACCACCAGCAGCGGCAGCACCAGGCCGGCGGCGAGCAGGAAGTAGGAGAGGTCGGCCAGCCATTCGGGGAACCCCAGCGCCAGGGCGAGGAACAGCGCCAGATAGGCCAGCGTCAGCCGTGCGCCGGGAACGCGCCGACGCACGCCCGCCGCGGCCGGCAGGGCGGCGAGCGCCACCCCCAGGATCAGCGCCCAGACGGTCTTGCTGTCGAAGCCCGGCAGAAGGGCCGTGGCGCCGACCAAGCCCAGGGCCAGGCCGATCATCAGGCCGCGCGCCTTGGGCAGGAACCGGGTGGTCACATAGGCTGCCAGCAGGATGGCGAAGGCCGCCGCCAGCCCCCAGATGGCGCTCATCCGCCAGGCGTGCAGCGGATAGGGATAGTCGAACAGCGTCCGCAGGCTCTCGACGATGGCCTGCACGGCCGCGACCCCGGCCATGGCGGCCAGCACGAGGCTGGACCCCGTGCGGCGCAGGGCGTGGATGACGCCGAAGCCGAACGCCGCCGCCAGCAGGGCGCCCGCCGCCACGAAGGTGAGAGCCAGCAGCGCGGTGCGCTGCGGATAGGGATAGGGCGCGACGACCATCGCGCTCATCGGGCGGGCGAAACGCAGGCCGCCGTGGAAGGAAGACAGGTGCAGCACCAAGACGTTCGCACCGGGCCGCCAAGTGGTCTCGCGGATCGGAAAGACCGTCTGGTAGCGCCCGGGGATCTCTTCCCGCGCCGTGGCGCCGGGGCGGCCGTTGACGCCCAGGCGCCGGCCGTTGAGCCAGGCCTCGGACGAGGCGACGCCCGCGACATAGAGAGCGTGCGGCCGGGTGTCGGTGGGCGCGCTGACGACGGACCGGATCCAGAGTTCGCGGCCTTGAGGATCGACGAAATCCTGGATCGAGCGGCAGTCGCTCAGCACCGGTCCGGCCGGTCCGACCGCGCCGTGGCAGGCCTGCCACGGCGTATCCTGGGCTTGGGCCAGGGCCGTGAAGCCGGTCAGGAGCACGCCGAGAAGCAGGGTTCGCCACATGGCCCTTCTGATAGGGCGCCGCTCGCCGAGATGCACCGCCATTCGCCGATGACCGGGCGCCGTTGACCGAAGCGCCGTGGCGGGCAGCGCCATGGACGGCTCAGCTGTGGCCATGACCCACACTTCGCTCAATCGCCGCGCCCTGCTCGCCGCCGCCGGCCTGGCCCTTCCGGCTCTCGCCCTTTCAGCCCAGGCGCTCGCCCAGGCCCCCGCCTCGACGACGTCTCCGACGCAGGCCGGCCCCTTGCGCTTCAAGAGTCGGAAGGGCCAGGAGACCGACGCGGAGCGGGGCTTCTTCGAGGTTCCAGAGGATCGCCGCGATCCCGGCTCGCGAAAGATCCGGCTGGGCTATGTCCGGTTCGCTTCGACGTCGGCCACGCCCGGTCCGCCGATCGTCTACCTGGCTGGCGGGCCGGGCGGCGAAGGAACGGGGGCGGCGACCGGGCCGCGCTTCCCGATCTTCATGGCCCTGCGCGAAGTGGCCGACGTCATCGCCTTCGACCAACGGGGCACGGGCCTGTCCAGAAGCATCCCCGCGCGACCGGCCTCGACGCGCCCGCCGCCGGTGTTCACCGAGGACGGGCTGACCTCCTATTTCCGCGCGGAATTCCAGAGCGCCTGGGCCGACTGGACCAAGGCCGGCGTGGCCATGACCGGCTACAACACCGAACAGAACGCCGACGACATCGACGACCTGCGACGTCACCTGGGCGCGGAGAAGATCGACCTCTGGGGCATCAGCTACGGCTCTCACCTGGCGCTCAGCGTGCTCAAGCGGCATGGCGACAGGATCAACCGCGTGGCCCTGGCCAGCCTGGAGGGACAGGACCAGACGGTGAAGCGGCCGGCGCGGATCGACGCCCTTCTGCGCCGGGTGGACGACCTGCTGGCCGCCGATCCGGCCGCCCGCGCGGCGGTTCCGGACCTGCCGGCCCTGATGCGCCGCGTGCACGCCAGGCTGGAGGCGCAGCCGGCCCTGACCAAGGTCACGCTGAAGGGCGCGCCGGGCGAGATCCGGATGGGCGGCTTCGGCGTCCAGATGATCGCGGGCGGGCTGATCGCCAATCCCAACACCCTGTCCATGCTGCCGGGCCTGTACCTGGCCCTCGACGCGGGGCGGACCGACGTGCTGGCGCCGTTCCTGGGCGATGTGGCCGACCTGCTGAGCGTGACCGGCATGCCCGAGGCCACGGATCTGGCGTCCGGCATCTCGCCGGCCCGGCTGGCCCTGATCCAGCGCGAGGCCAAGACCGCCGTGCTCGGGGATTCCCTGAACTTCCCCGTGCCGCAACTGCTGGGCGCGGTCCCGGGCATCGACCTGGGCGAAGGCTTCCGGGCGCCGCTCCGCATCGACCATCCCGCCCTGCTGGTCGCCGGTTCGCTGGACGGCCGCACGCCGCTGCCCGAGCAGGACGAAGTGGCCGCCCAGTTCCGCCACAAGTCGCGGGTGATCGTCGAGAACGCCGGCCACAACGTCTTCGAGGCCCATCCCGACGTGCAGGGCCTGCTGGTGCGGTTCTTCCGCGGCGAGGCCGTGGCCGACACCCGCCTGAGCCTGCCGCCGCCGAAGTTCCCGGTGGCGTGATCGGGCGGCCGTGCGGACCTGACCCTTACATCCGCTTCCGCAGCGGCACGAGGTCCGGATAGACCGGCTCGCGACCTTGGGCCTTGGCCTGGAAGGCTTCCATCATGTGAGGCGGGGAGAACATTCCCGTCTGCCAGGTGGCGATGTAGTCCAGGCCGTCCTTGATCGAGTGGTCGCGGGCGTAGTTGATCATCACCTTGCTGCCGGCCACGGCCAGCGGTGATTTCGACGCGATCTCGCGGGCGGTGGCCAGGGCGTGGGCGACCACCTCTTCGTGGGTGGCGAACACCTCGTTGACCAGGCCGATCTCGCGCGCCCGAGCGGCTGAGAGCCGCCGCCCCGTATAGGCCAGCTCGCGCACCCAGCCCTCGGGGATCAGCTTGCACAGCCGCGGGAAGGTGCCGACGTCGGCGGTCATGCCGATGTTGATCTCATGGATGGTGAAGAAGGCGTCGGCGCTGGCGTAGCGGATGTCGCAGGCGCTGGTGAAGTCGACCGCCCCGCCGATGCATCCGCCCTGGATGGCGGCGATCACCGGCATCCGCGCCTCGTCCAGGCAGCTGAACGTGTCCTGCAGGTGGTGCACGTGGCGGCGGAAGCTTTCGGCGGCCACGTAGCGGTCGGCCGGGTCGCCGCCGGTCACGCCCTCGCCATCGGTGAACACCGACAGGTCCATGCCGGCGCAGAAGTGCTTGCCGGTCGAGGAGATGACGATGCAGCGCGCCAGGGCGTTGTCGTCGATGTCGCGGATGATGGCCGGCAGCTCGTTCCAGAACGCCCGGGTCATGGTGTTGAGCGCCTCGGGACGTTTCAGGCGCAGATGCGCCACGCCTGTCTCGATCTCGACATCGAAGCAGCTATAGTCTGGCTTGTCCCGCACGCTCATCTCATCCTCCCTTATCGTTGATCACTTTGTGTCACGGTAGCACGTGGGCGGCGGACGCCAACCGGCCTTCATCGGAAGGCTCAAGTCTTGTGAAGGAGTCTTCCCATGGTCAGACAGTCGACCGCCCAAAAGATCACGGGGACCCTTTCGGTCGCCGCCGTCCTCGCCTCGATGATGGCCGCGCCCGTGCCGGCCGCCGCCCAGTCCAAGGGCATCGGCGGGCTGTTCGGCTGCGAGGGCTCGGGCAAGAAACAGGAGGGCGGCGCCCTGATCGGGGCCGGCGTCGGCGCCCTGGTCGGCCGCTCTGTCAGCAAGAACGAGAAGACCCTCGGCACGGTGCTGGGCGCCGCGGCCGGCGCGGCGGCCGGGGCCTATATCGGCTGCCGCATGCAGTCGACGGACCAGGCCATGGCTCAGCAGGCCACCAAAAAGGCCTTGGACGGCGGCCGGTCCGAGACCTGGAGCAATTCGCGCACCGGCGCCTCGGGCCGCATCGACGTGGTGTCCTCGTCCTACGGCCCGCCGCTCGGCGGCGACGGTCTGCGCTTCGAGCGCGGCGTCCAGGTGCTGCGCAGCTATGACGCCGTGGGCGGCGACTACAGGGCTCGCTCCACCGCCAACCTGCGCTCGGGTCCGTCGACCAGCGGCAAGGTGGTCGGCAAGCTGTCGGCCGGCGAACGGGTCGAGGTGCTGGGCGGCGTGCCCGGCAGCAACTGGCTGCTGGTCGGCCGGGGCGGCTACGGCGCGGGCTATGTCTCGGCATCCTTGTTGAGCCAGAGCGCCTATGGCCCGGCCCCCAGCTGCCGGATCATCAACGCCTCGATCAGCACCCAGGGCGCGCGTCCGACCAGCGAACGCTACAGCGCCTGCAAGGACACGCGCGGCGAGTGGCAGCTGACGCCGGCGTGATAGCGGGCTGAGCACCTGCCCCCTACTGGCCTTCGGCCGTCTTCCCCCATAGGGGGAAGAGCCTCGCGCTTCAGGCTCCGCCCCCTATGGGGGCGGACAGACCGCGAAGCGGTCAGGTGGGGGCAAGTGTTCACCGCACGGCTTCACAGATCCACCACCTCGCACTTGATCCGCGCTCTGATCTCCTCCGCCACGATCGCCCGGTGGCAACACCGGGCGTCGGTCTCGTAGCAGAGCAGAGCGATGCGTTTCTCGCTGGCCAGGGCAGTCGCCTCGCCCAGCGCCACCTGGGCCGCCGGCTCGGCCAGGTGGGCGTGGAAGATCTCGCGCATCTCTTCCGTCCGCCCTCGCCGCGCCGCCTCGCGACCGGCCTTGGGCGTGCCCAGCGGCCGCAGGTGGACATAGTCGATCCCCTCGGCCTTCAGGCTGTTTCCCAGCATGGTCTTCGAAAAGCCGGGCCGGCGCGAGGCGGCCACGGCGCGGACGTCGACGACCGTTTCCACGCCGGCGGCCTTCAGGCGGGCGATCATGCCGTCCAGGGTGTCGGTCTCGTAGCCGATGGTGGCCAAGGGGCTTATGGGCGGTTTCATGGGTCTCTCCATGGACGAGGTAACGCCGCGCGCCTACCTTAGGAGCCAGTGGCCGCAACAGGAGCATTTCGCCATGGACGCGGCCGTCTTTCGCGACCCTCGCCGACGCTTCATCCCGATCGCCAGCCGCGCCGGGTCTGGCGAGATGGCGGTGCTCGATTTCGGGCCGACCGACCGGCCGGTCGACGTGGTCTTCGTCCACGCCAACGGCTTTAACGGCCAGACCTATCGCGCCCTGCTGGCCCCGCTGTCGGCGGGCCTGCGGATCCTGGCCGTCGACCAGCGCGGCCATGGCTCCAGCCGCCTGGCCGCCGACCCCGACCACCGGCGTAACTGGCTGGACCTGCGCGACGACCTGCTGGCCCTGCTGACGGCGCTGGACCAGGGGCCGGTGGTGCTGGCCGGCCATTCGATGGGCGGCACGGTCAGCCTGTTGACGGCCGCCGCGGCGCCAAATACCGCAAAGGGGGCCGCCGTGCGCGGCCTGGTGCTGCTCGATCCGGTGATCATGCCCCGGATCATGGCCTTCTACGCCCACATGCCGTGGACCTCGGGGGCGCTGTGGCGACACCTGCCGCTGGTGCAGGGCGCGCTGCGCCGCCGGGCGGTGTTCGACAGCCGCGAGGCCGCCTTCACCGCCTATCGCGGGCGCGGGGCCTTCAAGACCTGGCCCGAATCCATGCTGGCCGACTATGTGGGCGGCGGGTTCAGGGACCGCGACGACGGCAAGGTCGAGCTGGCCTGCGCCCCGGCCTGGGAGGCCTCCAACTACAGCGCCCAGGCCCACGATCCCTGGCGGGCCATGACGCG
>FSTO01000362.1_pt1 | contig 7456 bp, 3 predicted proteins | sample 1636981 | NCBI WGS metagenome assembly FSTO01 (sample SAMEA3914819, study PRJEB12502) | metagenome | biome: forest; material: soil | place: Canada | collected 2010-06-26 | depth 0.3 m | reverse complement strand
GCGGCGAGTAACGACAAGTGCGCAGAGCACTGAATTTCAGGGGAGAAACATGGTCGTATCCATTCATTCGCGCGCCCTGCGCCTGGCGCTCATCGGGGCCAGCTGCCTGACCGGTCTGGCCGCCGCGCCCGCCTTCGCCCAACAGACGCCCGCACCGGCCGCCACTGCGGATACGGTCGAGGAAGTCGTGGTCACGGGCTTCCGCAAGAGCCTCGCGGACGCCACCAACGCCAAGCGCGAGAGCGTTTCCTTCACCGACTCGGTGTTCTCCGAGGACATCGGCAAGTTCCCCGATCTCAACATCGCCGAGTCGCTGAACCGTATTCCCGGCATCCAGCTGACCCGCGAAATCAACGGCGACGGCCTGAATATCGCCATCCGCGGCCTGGGCACCAACTTCACCAAGATCCTGCTGAATGGCTCGCAGATCGCCGTGGCCTCTTCGGGCCGCACGGACGCGCAGAACCAGAACCGTGAAGTCGATCTCAACCTGTTCCCGACCGAACTGTTCACCCGCCTCGACGTCAGCAAGACGCCGATGGCCCGCCAAGTCGAAGGCGGTGTCGCCGGCGTGGTCAACATGCGCAGCGCCCGGCCGCTCGATCGTCCCGGCCGCCACCTGACCTATTCCGCCCAAGGCAGCTATCAGGACTCCTCGGGCAAGTTGAGCCCGCGCTTCGCGATCACCGGCAGCGACTCCTGGGACACCCAGCACGGCGAATTCGGCCTGATGCTCGGCTATGCCGGCGTGCGCTCCAAGACCCGCACCGACGGCTTCGAGACCATCGGCTGGACCAACCCCAACCTGACCTATCGTCAGTGCGGCGTGACGCCGCCGGTGACCAACCCGGTGACGCCCGACACTGCGGTCGCTCCCGCCTGTAACGTCGGCGGCGGCAACGGCTTCAACTACGCCAACGCGGTTCCTGCCGGCGCCGGCAACGGCCTGACCGCCGGCGACCCGATCAACCCGGCATTCCTGACGTCGCACAATCCGGGCACCACCGTGGCCCAGCTGGACCAAGCCATCCTGCCGCGTCTCGGCCGGCAGTCGTACAGCGAAGGCAAGCGCGATCGCGACTCGGTGCTGGTTTCCGGCGAATGGCGTCCGAACGACAAGGCGGCCTTCTACTTCGACACCCTGTTGGGCAAGACCCACAACAATTTCAACCGCCTGGACATGGACTGGATCGTCCGCAACTCGAACAGCATGGTGCCGCTCAACGTCAAGGTCGACGCCAATAACGTCGTGACCTCGGGCACCTTCGCCAATTCGCAATTCTTCCTGGAAGCCCGGCCCTACGACGAGAAGACCGACTTCTATAATATCAATCCGGGCGGCTCCTACCGCTTCAACGACTGGCTGAAGCTGGAAGGCCAAGCCAACCTGAGCCGCAGCGTGTTCTTCCGTGAAGCGCCGACCATTCTGGTCAACTCGCCGGGCAACTTGACCGTCAACTTCGATAACAACGGCGGCGACACCCCCAGCATCACCACCACGGCCAATCTCAACGACCCCAACCTCGGCTGGCAATGGTCGGGCGGCCGCCTGAACATCCAGAACGAAAAGCGCGTCACGGCCACCAAGGGCACCCACTGGGACCTGACGGCCGGCGACGACGTCAACTACATCCGGGCCGGCGTCGCCTATGACGACGTCAGCCGTTCGATCCAGGCCCTGGACAACAGCGGCCGCTGGCAGGCCTTCACCTGCGGCGGCGGTCTGGACGCGGCCGGCAACGTGCCGACCCCGGCTCCGAGCTGCAACGGCCAGGCCGGATCGGCCATCACCCAGGCGAACCTGGCGTCATTCCTGCGCCCCGGCCCGGCGGGCTTCATCAACGTCGATTATGACTCGTTCAAGGCGGCCAGCTCGTTCGACCGCTTCAACAACACCGCGCCTGCTGTCGCTTCGGCGGCCACGGCCGCCGCTTCCGGCTTCATCGAGGAAGAGACCACCGGGGCCTATATCGAAGGCAACGCCGTCACCCAGATCCTGGATCGTGACCTGGCCTTCAACTTCGGCGGCCGCTACGCCAGCACCGACCAGACGATCCGCGGCCCGCAGACCGTCAACGGCGTGACGACCACCCTGGAGCGCAAGACCCGCTACGACGCCTTCCTGCCGTCGTTCAACGCCGTCTACAAGCTGCGCGACAATATCAACCTGCGGATGGCCGCCTCGCGGACCCTGACGCGCCCGAACCCCAGCGCCATGCTGCCGGGCACGACCTTCAGCGATCCGTCGGCTCAAGGCGCCAACCAGGGCAATCCGTCGCTCAACCCCTACACCTCCAACAACTTCGACATGGGCGGTGAATGGTACACCGGCGGCGCCGGCTATATCGGCGTGGCCTTGTTCCAGAAGGTGATCAACGGCTTCACCGTCCAGGGCACCAACACCATTCCGTTCAACCAGCTCGGCGTGGCCTACGACACCCTGACGGCCCTGCAGCAGCAGGCCATCACCAACCGCGGCGGTCCGGACGTGGCGACGGTCACCGTCACCCAGCAGGTCAACGCCGGCGGCACCCTGACCATCCGCGGCTATGAACTGAACTGGGTGCAGCCTCTGGACTTCCTGATCCCGGGCACCGGCTTCACCGCCAACTACACCCGCGTGAATCAGAGCGCCAACGGCGCCGGCGCTCCCGCCGTCGCCATCGGCATCTCGCCGTTCACCTACAACCTGACGGGCTACTATGAAGGCCACGGCCTGACGGTCCGGCTGTCGTACAACTACAACGACGCTCAAACGAGCTCGGACGCCAACCAGAACAGCATCCCGACCGCTCGCTACCTGACCGACGCCTACGGGCAGATGGACTTCTCAGCGAGCTACACCCTGCCGTTCGAATCCTGGGGCAAGCCGCAGATCACGTTCAACGCGATCAACATCACCAGCGAGACCCAGCGGCAAACCCAGCAGTTCTCGAACGCCACCTACACCTTCTACGACCCGGGTCCGACCTATCTGATCGGTATCCGCGGCCAGTTCTAGAACCTGACGCGGACTTCCTTCCTCGCGTTTCCCCAGCGGCGTGTCTTCGGACACGCCGTTTTTTTATCCGTCGAGGTCAGGCCGAAAAGGGGCGACGTCGCCGCCGCCCCTCCCGCGAGCTAGGGTCGTACCTCGTAGCCGTAGCGCTTGATGATCGCGATGGCTGTCGGCGACTTCAGAAACGTCAGGAACGCCTTGGCGGCCGGGTTCTTCTCGCCGGTGTAGAGCAGCACCGCTTGCTGATCGATCGGCGCATGGTCGGTCGTCGGCACCAGCCAGCGCGAACCGCCCGGCTCGTTGATCACCTGGGACAGAGCCACGAAGCCCAGTTCTGCGTTGCCCGTGGCCACGTACTGATAGGCCTGTGTGATCGACGAGCCCTTGACGATCTTGGGCGCCAAGGCGTCGTAGACCTTGAGCTTCTGCATCGTCTGAATAGCCGCCACGCCGTAGGGCGCCGCCGCCGGATCGGCGATCGAGAGCTTGGCGAACTTGCCCGAACTCAGCACCGCGCCCTTGTCGTCGACTAGGCCCGGGGTCTTCGAATAGAGCACCAGGCGGCCAATGGCGTAGGTGAAGCGCGAGCCAGTAACGCCCAGGCCGTCCTGCTCGGCCTTCTTGGGCCGCTCGGCATCGGCTGACAGGAACACCTCGTACGGCGCCCCGTGGGCCATCTGGGTATAGAACTGGCCCGAGGCGCCGAAGCTGAGGATCGCCGTATGGCCGGTCTGGGCCTTGAAGGCGGCGGCGATCTCTTTGGCCGGTTCGGTGAAGTTGGCGGCGACGGCGACCTGGGTGTCGGCCGCCAAGGCCGGAGCCGAACCCAAGGCCAGGGCGGCCCCGAACAGAGCCAGGCCGACGAGCTTGAAGCGACGGGTGATCATGAAAGGTCCCTCTTGAGACTGGCGGCGCATCAGAACGCCATTTGAGAGCGCAGGGAGATGACGTGATAGCTCTGGCCGATCTGCGCCCCCACCGGGGTGGAGAAGGTGGCCGCCGACGGCGACAGGCGCTCGATCTTCACGTCCTGATAGTCGAGCATGAAGCGCACGATCGAGTTCAGGTACCAGTTGACCCCGCCCGAAACGATCGTCTGCTCGCCGCCGCGAACGGCGCTGGCGCTGGGCGCGGTTCCGAAGGCGCCGGGCTTGTAGTTGAGATCGACCGTCGAATAGCGGGCCGCCAGTTCGAACGCGCCCCACGTGCCGTTCAGCGGGCTGAATGGGTGATCGATGGTCGGCGCGTCGAAGGCGAAGCTGTTGGGGTTGTAGCGGCGCTTCTCGCCGGTCAGCACCCAGCTGCCCTCGACGTACCAGCCGTCGAAACGGGGATCGGTGGCGCCGGCGGCCGGGTTGCGACGTTCCATCCCGATCCGCTCGTACTCGGCCTGGACGAACAGGTTCTTGTACTGGCCTGCCGCCTCGAGGCCGCGCGTATCGGCGTGGTCGGCGTCGATCGCGCCCGTCGAGATCAGGCGCGTGCCGTCGACCCGCAACTCCGGACGCTCCTGCAGGGTGACGCCGTAGCGCACCGCGCCGGGCGCGGTGTCTGGGCCGCCGGTGTCGGCGGTCCGGGCCACGTAGCTGCCATGGACGCCCAGGTGGACCAGGATGTCGTCGTCCTTGTACGGGATGAAGGCGGCGCGGCCGATGAAGCCCAGCGCACTGTCATAGGGCTGGGCGACGCCGGTGGCCTGGGAGTTGACCACCCCGACCGTCCGACCGGTGACCGAGCCGGCGGCGTACCAGCGCTCGCCCGCGGCCCAAAGCATGGCCGCCTCGCGGAAGTCGCCGCCGGCCACGCCGCGCGCGATGTCGGCGATCGCCGGACGCTCCAGGAACGGCGCGCCGTTGGTCGAGGCCTGGTCCTCCAGGCCGATCGATGGCGGGAAGGCGCCGACCTTGAAATGGAACGGCTTGAGGCCGGAATACTGGAACCACAGCTCCTGGATATGGCCGGCGTCCTCGTAGCCGGCGCCGCCGAACTCGAACAGCACGCTGTATTCGAAGTCGCCGAACGCCTTGCCGTCGATGCCGATGCGGGCCCGGCGGAAGTTGGTGCCCGACGACAGGTCGCGAGCGTGGGCGGTGTCGGCGGCCGTGGCGCCGCGCCGGAAGTCGCTGGTGATCGGTCCGGGCGTATCCTGGTCGTAGTCGGCGGCGTCGAACTGCATCACGCCGTGCAGGTTGGCGGTGAAGCGTCCGTCGGCGCTCTGGATCGACGGCTTGCCGGCCAGAATGGTCGCGCCGGCGTTGGACGCCGGCGGGGCGGTGGCGATGGTCGGCAAGGTCTGGATCGGCGCGGGCGGCGGCGGCGCGGGCGCGGCGACCGGAAGCGGCGCGGGAGCCGGCGCGGCGGCCTTGGCCTCCAGCATATCCACCTTGGCGGCCAGCGCCTCGAGCTGCCGTTGCAGCGCCTCGATCTTGGCGTCGCGCGGGTCCGGCGCCACGACCTTGGCGGCCTTGGGCGCGGCGGCGTGAGCCACGGACCCGACTCCGCCCCCCAGACTCGCGGCGGCGATCAATGCGATCAGACTTGTTTGGGTTCGTCTTCTCAACTTGGCCTCCCCAGCCATTCCATCAGCGCAAGGCGTTATGTAGTTCCAGTACCGAACGGTCATCAAGGTCAAGCACCGCGACGCTTTGGGCGGCGCAAAACACAAATCGAGGACAACGAAAAGCCGCCAGCGACCTGGCCCCATGAAGGACCAGTCGTTGGCGGCTTTGCCTTTCGTCCGCCCCGCGTGGGACGGCGACACCTCACGACCCAGCGTCGCGCCGGAGGTCTATGGAGTGACCTTCCGTCGTCGGAACCCTCCCGTGCAAGGGGAAAGACCGACCACGTGGTCGAGATCCAGCTTTGCCGCGCCGATGAGCAGTCTCGGTACGAAACCGAGACCTACGACGGCGTCGCGCCCCTAGATCCCCGGCGCGTAGGGGAAGCTGAGGCTCTTGTAGTACTCCAGAGAATGGGCCGGTGGGGCTTCGCCCGTCGGCAGCGGCAGGCCTGAGAACGTCTGGAAGTAAGCGATCGAGGCGTCGCGCCACCACTGGGCTTCATTGCGCTGAATGGTCAAGAAATCCGCGACCTGGGCATGGCGCTCGGGATCGACATAGGGCGCGAGGCCCGCCCAGGTCTTGCCCATGCCGTCCACCGTGGCGACGCCCTGCGAATAGTGAGTCACCAAGCCGTCCCAAAGGATCTGGCCGGACTTCAGGCGGTAGGTCCACGGCACGTGGTGGAACCACAGCAGGTCCTTCTCGTCGATCGTCTTGAGGTCGGCGAACCGCTTGGCGACCACGGGTGCGTACTGGGCCACGGCGTTGCTGCCTGTGGCGGTGCGATCGAAGCCGAGGCCGTCTTTGCTGGCCTTGTTGTAATAGACGGTCGTCCAGTCGGCGCGCGTGCCGCCGTCGTACCAGGGCTGCGGGCCGTAGTGGTGGTGGACGCCCATCTGGTGGTGCAGGCCCAGCGGGGTCATGTAGTCCACGACCGCCTCTCGCGAGCCCATCATCATCGCCACGGTCGGTTCGACGAAGCGCGGCTCGGTCGAGAAGGTCATCCTGGCCCAGTCGGCGGCGATGTCCTTGGTCGAAGCCTCGGGATCCCAGGCCAGGCGGCCGAACACGTACCAGTTGGCCTGGTCGAACTGTGAGCCCGACCAGTTGCGGTCGACGCCGATGTTGGCGACGCCGGCCATCAGAGTCTGGCGACGACCGTCCAACGCCCCGTCCACCACCTTGGCCACGGTCGAGCCCTGGCCCTTGGCGTAGGTGTCGGACTTCAGGGTCTCCTCGTAGAGCGGGCCCAGATAGACCAGGTGGGTCGCCTGGCCGAGGTATTCCTTGGTGATCTGGAATTCCATGCCTAGGCTGGTCTTGGGCATGGCGCCGAACAGCGGATGGAACGGCTCGCGGGGCTGGAAGTCGATCGCCCCGTTCTTGACCTGGACGATGACGTTGTCGCGGAACTGACCGTCGAACGGCTTGAACTCGCTGTAGCCCTGCTTGGCGCGGTCGTCGGGCTGTTCGCGCGAATAGACGAAGGCCCGCCACATCACGATGCCGCCGTGCGGCCCCACGGCGTCGGCCAGCATGTTGGCGCCGTCGACATGGGTGCGGCCGTAGTCCTGCGGCCCCGGCTGGCCCTCGGAATTGGCCTTGACCAGGAAGCCGCCGAAATCGGGAATGACCTTGTAGATCTCGTCGGCCTTGGCGTTCCAGAAGGCGCGCACGGCCGGATCCAGCGGGTCGGCCGTCTTCAGGCCCCCGATCTCGATCGGGGCCGAGAACCGGGCCGACAGATACACCTTGATCCCGTAGGGCCGGAACACGTCGGCCAGGGCCGCGGCCTTGGCGATATAGGGCGCGGTCAGGCTGTCGGCCTTGGCGTTGACGTTGTTCAGGACCGTGCCGTTGATGCCGATCGAGGCGTTGGCGCGGGCGTAGTCGACAT
>FSTO01000384.1_pt1 | contig 7470 bp, 3 predicted proteins | sample 1636981 | NCBI WGS metagenome assembly FSTO01 (sample SAMEA3914819, study PRJEB12502) | metagenome | biome: forest; material: soil | place: Canada | collected 2010-06-26 | depth 0.3 m | reverse complement strand
GTTGTTGATCAGGGCGGTGCCGTGACGGCGCTTGCCGTTGACCAGGAACAGGGCCTGGTCGCCGTTCAGGCCGCGCATGGTGATGGCCCGCACCGTCCACGAGGTGCCGCCACCATTGATGCCGGGCAGGTTGAACGACGGGATCAGGGTGTTGAGCACCTCCTTGAGACCGACCTTGCCGGTGGCGGTCAGTTGCTCGGCCGAGATCACGTCCACGGGGGCCGGGCTGTCGGCGACGGTGCGGCGCACGCCGCGCACGCCGGTGACGATGACCCCCTCTAGCGCGGTCGCGCCGTCGGCATCGGCCGCGGCGGCGTCGACGAAAGGTACGGCTGCAGGCGTATCGGCCGCCCGGGCCGGAGCCGCGAGCACGGCGACCGTCAGAACCGAGGCGCAGGCCAGCAGGCCGGTTCGGAAGGTCGATCGATGCGAAGATTGGGCCAGGGCCCGGGTCGAGTAAGGCAAAAGTCTATCCCCCGCGCGGGACCCATGGCCGCCGCGTCGTGTTGTTGGTCTCGAAGAGAAGGAAGGCAGACGCGCCGCTGGCCCCCGGCGCGCCGTGGAGTCAGGCCTTGCGGCGCTCACGATAGGGAATGTCGTCGGAGCCGATCAGCACCCGCTCCATCACCCGGGGGAAGTCGCCATAGTCGCGCACGGCGTAGTGAAGGCCGGCGCGGTTGTCCCACAGCGCCACCGAGTTGGGCCGCCAGCGGAAGCGGGCGTGGTGCTCTGGCTTTTTCACCTCGTCATAGAGCCGCGCCAGCAGCGCCCGGCTCTCCTCCGGCGTCTTGTCGACGAACCGGGGCTTGAGGCTGAAATTGATCCAGAAGATGTCCTCGCCGGTTTCCGGATGGGTGCGGATCGCCGGGTGAGCCACCAGCGGGTAGCGCTCGCCCGAGCGCACCAGCGCATCCTGGTAGTCGTGGATGACGTAGAGGTCCTCGACCGCCGCCTTCAGGTCGTCGGGCAGGCCGCGATAGATCGCACCGCCGTCCGCCCAGATGGTGTCGCCACCGACGTCCGGGATATGCACCGCCTTCAGCACCGCGCCGAACGACGGATTGATCCGCCAGCTGGTGTCGGTGTGCCAGTGGTTCTCGCGGATGTCGTATTCCTTGAACGCCTGCGCCGAAATCGGCTGCACGGCGCGGTGGGTTTCGACACCGCCGGTCGGGTGAGCGTAGACCTCGCCGAAGTTGGCGGCGAAAGCCAGCTGCTGGTCGCGGGTGATGTCCTGGTCGCGGAAGAACAGCACCTTGCGCTCCAGCAGCAAGGCCTTGAGCGCGTCGCGCTGGGCGCGGTCGAGCGGTTGACGCAGATCCAGCCCCTCGACCTCCGAGCCGATGGTGGGGTTCAGCGGAATGGTCTTCAGTCCCGCGATCTTGCCCTCTGCCTCGCGGATGCCGGTGATAGTGGCGCTCATGGCCTCTCCTCGCCTGATGGGTTCGACAAACGGCGACCAGCGCCGCGACGTCGTCACCATGAGCAATCCAGACAATCGACGCGAAACAGTAATCCTCCAACCCATCTTAGAGATTTATATATCTGCTTTCGAAATATATCAGTTCTCTACGCGCCATACGGAAGTCATCGAAATTTCAAAGAAATACTCATAAGCCATATTCGTCAAACTCCATTGCGATTGACCACGCAGAATGACAGTCATTCCGGCGCAAAATCTCTCGGAGGCAGCCGTCATGGCGAAACGCAAGCAACTGAAGCTCGGCCACATGATCGAGGGCGCCGGCCGAACCTGGACCGATTGGCGCCACCCGAACGCCCAACCGGGCGCGAGCACCGACTTCAAGTACTACGCCCATGCCGCCAAACTGGCCGAGCAAGGCAAGTTCGACTTCCTGTTCATCGCCGACAGCCTGTCGATCAACGCCAAGTCCAGCCCGCACTATCTCAACCGTTTCGAGCCGATCACCATCCTGTCGGCACTGGCGGCGGTGACCGAGCACGTCGGCCTGGTGGCGACGCTCAGCGTCACCTATTCGGAGCCCTTCAACGTGGCCCGCCAGTTCGCCTCGCTGGATCACATCAGCGGCGGCCGCGCGGGCTGGAACGTCGTCACCTCGTGGCTCGAAGGCTCGGCCGAGAACTTCGGCAAGGCCGAGCACCTGGCCCACGACACCCGCTATCGCCTGGCGGCCGAGTATCTCGACGTCGTCCAGGGCCTCTGGGACAGCTGGGAAGACGACGCCCTGGTCCACGACAAGGCCAGCGGCGTGTTCTTCGATCCCGACAAGCTCAACGCCCTGGGTCACAAGGGCGAATTCCTGTCGGTGAAGGGTCCGCTGAACATCGCCCGCTCAGCCCAGGGCCAGCCGGTGATCTTCCAAGCCGGCGCTTCCGAGGACGGCCGCAACCTGGCGGCCAAGCGGGCCGACGCGATCTTCGTCGGCCACGGCGGCATCGAGGAGGCCCAGGCCTACTACGCCGACGTCAAGGCGCGCGCAGCCGGCTTCGGCCGCGATCCCGACAGCCTGTTCATCCTGCCCGCCGCCGCGCCGATCATCGGCTCGACCGAGGCCGAGGCCGAAGCCCGTTGGCAGGAACGCGCCGAACTGGTGTCGATCGAGTCCGCCCTGGCCATGCTGGGTCGAGGTTTTAACGACCACGACTTCACCGCCTACGACCTCGACGCGCCGTTCCCCGACGTGTTCAGCCGCGGGATCAACAGTTCGCAGTCGGCGACCCTGAAGATCGCCAAGGCCGTCGAGCAAGAGAACCTCACCCTGCGCCAGGTCGCCCTGCGCTTCGCCACGCCGCGCGGCGACTTGGTGGGCACGCCCGAGCAGATCGCCGACAAGTTCGAGCTGTGGCTCGACACCCGGGCCTCCGACGGTTTCGTGCTCGGCGAGTCCCTGCCTGGCCAGTTCCAGTTGCTGGTCGAAGAGGTCGTGCCCCTGCTGCAAAAGCGTGGAATCTTCCGCGAGGACTACGAGGGCTCGACCTTCCGCGAAAGCCTGGGGATCGACGTCCCGACCAATCGCTTCACGGCCCAGAAGGCTCGCCGCGCCGTCGCATGAAGTCGACGCCGGCGAGCACGCAACCTCATCCTAGCCGCCGGCGCAGCGCTTCCAGCACGGCGTCGGCGGCTGCACGGCCCGTAGCCGGGACCGCGTTGATCTCCAAAAGAGCGCCGCCCCAAGGGTGTCGGGCGCCTGTACCGGCACGAGGACCGGAACGCGATGACCTTCGGACCGTGATCGGTCGCCACATCGACGGCATGCCAGGTCGATGTCCGGCGGCCGGGACCTGAACGTGGCCGGCGGTCCGTCGCTTGTCGACGTCCTGGAACTCCGTCAGCCAGATATCGAACGGGCCAGGCGTGGCCTTGGCCAGCCGCTGCGGCATGGATGCCCAGATGGTTGGTCTATCCCCCGGGCGGCTCTATCGACCTTGTCGCAAAGCGGTGTCGATGAGCCTGAGAAAAGACGGTGCGAACACCGGGCTGGGCGCGGCCCTACAGGGTTGTCCTAGGCTTTGAGGTTGAGCCGCCTGTGCGACCCGCGCTGACGGCCAGATCCCGGCTCTTGGAAAAGCTGCGCTTTTCCGCCGGCACGCTGGCGCCGCCCCGGGCAGCGATTTCCCGGCGACGGTCGGGATCCATGACGGCGAAGCCGCGCTTGGCCTTTGGCTTTTCGAGGTCGGAGGACATGGGGTTTCATTTCCTTGGTGAGGGCCATTGCTCGGGGCCACGGCTGTTCCGGCGCCTTGGCTGGACGGTGGCGACGACAACTAAAGCGGCGACCGATCGCCCCGAGTTGTCCGGGTTGGCGCCACGCCGCTCGCCCAAAGCCAATCGCTGACCGCGGGTTGCTGACCTTCACGACGGTCCAAGTCGATCAGGTCATCCGGCAAGCTGTCAAAATTGGCGACGTTGTTCCATGGCGCGAGCGGCGGCCGGCCCGAAGGCGACGGTGAGGCGATCAGACCGGCTCGTGCGAATTTCCAGCGCGTCAATAGCGTCACTCCAGCGGTAACCAGCCGAGATACCGGTGGTCGTTCAGGGAGACTTGGAAAAATCGGACATCGTGAGGGGCAAGGCGCCCGACCAGACGGCGGCCTGGGATCGGGACTGGAACTTCGGATCGCCCAGCGGCGGCGCCCGCCGAAAGCGACCCACTTTGCGACTGAACGACAAGTGTCGGCGAACCTTCGCCATCGCCTGTTGAACACCCAACCTTCTGATGTCATGGTTCAGCGAACGTTGGTTTCTACATGAGGTTGCGGCGGGATCACCAATCCTTCGGCCGCCTTTCGCTTCCGAAGGCCGGTTCTATTCGGCGACGACGAGTCGGGGACGCCATGTCGGACGAAAGCAACCGCCGTGAAGCAGACGAGGTCGCGCGCGCCCTTCGCCGCGTCCGAGTCAGCCGCCGCCTGGTGCTCGGCGGTCTCCTGGCCTCGGCGCCCGGTCTCGCCGCCGCGGACTCCCGCACGCCGGTCGCCGCCCAGCGACGGGCCGTACTCATGGCCAACGACCCCAGGCTCAGCGCGCGGCTTCCGTTGCTGGCCCAGAGGTCGATCTCGGTCATCCGGCCTCGCGACCTGCTGGTTCTGGACTTCGCCTTCGTCAACCTGGCCCGTGCGAGCGGAAAGCCGCCGAGACTGACGCGGATCAGGGCCGGCGTCGGCGCCCGGCTGATCGTCGGCCACGCGCCTCAGGCGATCGCCGAAAGCGCCTATTTCAGCACCGCCGGCCAGCAGGTCCCGACAGTCGACAAGACCGGCGCAATTCCCCCGCCCCACCCGCAAGGCTCCATCCCGGTCTCGCCGGATGCGGCGCGGGCCCTGATCGCCGAGCCCAGCCGGGTCGCGTTCGAGATGCCGGCCGATGTCGATTTCCTCGACTATTCGCTCCAGGGCCTGCTGCAGGCCTGCCGCGACTGGCCGCTAGCCCTAGACGCCGCCGCGATCCCACCCGCCGCCGAGACTCAGCTGCGGGCCGTCTCCGGCGTCTCGCTGCAATCGGCCTCGGCGGTGCTCGCGGCCTCCCTGGCCCAGACCCGCAGCCCGGCTTTCGACCAACGGGTCGATCTCGCTAGCCGCCGCATCGCCGAGGCGCTGACCACCTCTCCCAACCTTGCCGAGATGGATGTCGACGCCCTGGTGGGTCGCGAGCTTTCGGCCGCCGGCCTCGACACCTCGCGCCTGACCGCCGGTCAGACCCAGGCGGTGTTCGGCCTGGTGGAGGCCACGGCTCTGGGTCGGGTGACCGCCGAGCGACGCCCGCCCCTGGCCGTGCGGCCAACGCCGCCGCATCCGCCCCGTGACGACGTCACGGCCATCGAGCTGCCCTACCGGCTGATCCAGTCGCCGCTGACCGGCGCCGGTTTCGAACACGCCGCCGAGCCCCCGCCCTCCACGGGCCGCACCGAGCTGTGGCACACGCGGCTGGGCAAACGCCGCGCCACCCCGGCCGCCGACCAGCCGCGCGTCGACGACCGCGCCGTCCTGCCGCTGCGGGCCATCTGGTCTCCGGACTACCCCGCGCCGATCGAGCCCGGCGGCGACTGGGCGCTCAGCGGGCTGGACCGGCAGATGCTGGTCGACCTGACCGCCAATCAGGTCGCCGCCGAAAAGGACGGCAAGCCCTATACGCCGCGTCCGACCAGCGCCAAGCGGCTGATGATGTCGGCCCTAGGCGGATGGCTGGATTCCGAAGGCCAGTGGACCCGGCGGCCCTCCACCGCCGACATCTCCGGCTGGAAGCACCAGACGGCCATGGCCCGCGACCACTATGTGCGCGTGGTCTATGCTGGCTTCCTGTTCCCGTTCGGTCACGCCGCCTCGCTGGTCAAGGAGACCCAGCGCAAGTTCGTCGTCCAGCCCGACGGCGGCCGCGTGGCGGTGCTGATCCAGCGCTGCTTCATCATCGTGCGCGAGCGCACGCGGACCTTCCCGGTCCCCAACCAGCCCAATGACGGACGGGCCTTTCCGTTCACCCAGATCGACATCACCACCCAGGTGACGCCGGACCTGGCCAATCCCGGCCTGGTTGGTCCGGCCGGCGGTCCGACCGGCTCGCGACTGGCCGGGAGCCACTATTCCAGCACCGCCCAATATCGCCAGGCCTTCCTGCCGGTGCTGCTGGGCGGAGCGCCGGTCAGCGGCGACTGCCTGTTCCAGGCGATCGGCCGCGACGCCGCCGGCCGCCAGATCGGCTTCTCAACCCCGCTGATGTTCGTGTCGGAGCTGCGCAACAACGACGCCCAGCTGGCCCCGATCGAGGGCTTCTACAACAAGCTCACCCTGGCCCGCCGCAAGCGCCCGCTGGGCGGAGCGATCCTGCAGTTCACCCAGGGCCCGGCCCAGGGCGACGGAGCCATGCCTACCGACAGCATCACCCTGGGCTCGGGCCGTCTGTCGCCGCACACGGTCTACGCCCCCGCCTTCCACCCCACGGTGACCGAGGCCGAGGTGCGACTGCCCGCCGTGGAGAACATGCTGGGCACGGCCGGCGCCCAAGCCGTCTACTATTCGCAGGCCTATCTCGACAGCGGCTTCGACCCGCCGGACGCCGCCGCCGCGGCGCGCAAGAACCCTGGCGAGGTGTTCCTGAACCTGGTCTCTCCCGGTCCCGGATCGGGCAGCAGCGAGAAGCTGGGCGGGCTGATGTCGCCCAACCTCAAACCCTCGGCCCTGTCGCGGCGGTTCGGCGCGGTCGGCGGCGCGGGGGGCGCCACGAAGTTCCTGCAGGGCAAGTTCGACCCGGCCGATTTCATCCCCGCCGATGTCAAGCTGCTGGGCGTCTTCCCGCTGCGCGACATTCTCAAGGTCATCGATTTCGCCGGCGCCCTGTCGTCCGAGGACGCCACGACCCTGGGCAAGGTCCCGCGTCTGACTAACCTGGACCTGCCAGACCGGATCGAGGCCTCGTTCCACATCCGCCAGGACAAGCTCAAAGGCGTCGGCGAGATCTTCAAGCCGGGCGACGACGCCGTGCTCGACATCACCGCCAAGACGGTGGTGTGGCGCGACGGGGTCAAGGCGGCCGAGACCGGCATCAATGGTTCTCTGACCGATTTCAGGATCAACCTGTTCGGCTGCCTGATCATCAATTTCGACACGCTGGCCTTCGCCGTGTCGCCGGGGGCCAAGCCCGACGTCACGGTCAATCTGGATCCCGAAGACGGGGTGATGTTCGGCGGACCGCTGAGCTTCATCAACCAGCTGAAGAACTACCTGCCCGCCAACGGCTTCTCCGATCCGCCGGGACTGTCGGTGACGCCGGCCGGGATCACGGCCAGCTACAGCCTGGGCCTGCCGCCGGTCTCGATCGGCGTGATGACCCTGCAGAACGTCTCGATCGGAGCGGCCTTCAACCTGCCGTTCGACGGCCGTCCGTCCAGCGCCCGCTTCAATTTCGCCGAGCGCCACTCGCCCTTCTGCCTGACCATCTCGGCCATCGGCGGCGGCGGCTTCGTGGCCCTGTGCGTCGACACCGGCGGCGTGCAG
>FSTO01000180.1_pt1 | contig 7482 bp, 6 predicted proteins | sample 1636981 | NCBI WGS metagenome assembly FSTO01 (sample SAMEA3914819, study PRJEB12502) | metagenome | biome: forest; material: soil | place: Canada | collected 2010-06-26 | depth 0.3 m | reverse complement strand
CGCCTTCAACGTCATCCCCCACATCGACGTCTTCATGGAAGACGGCTTCACCAAAGAAGAGTGGAAGATGATGATGGAGACCAAGAAGATCCTGGATCCGTCGATCAAGCTGACCGCCACCTGCGTGCGCGTGCCGGTCATGGTCGGCCACGCCGAGTCGGTGAACATCGAGTTCCACACCCCGCTCGACGAGGACGACGTCCGCGAGATCCTGCGCGACGCCGAGGGCGTGGAAGTCATCGATAAGCGCGAGGACGGCGGCTACATGACGCCGAAGGAAAGCGCCGGCGAGTTCCCGGTCTATGTCTCGCGCATCCGCACCGACCCCACCGTCGAGAACGGCATCGCGCTCTGGTGCGTCGCCGACAACCTGCGCAAGGGCGCGGCGCTGAACGCCGTGCAGATCGCCCAGCTCCTGCATGAGCGCGGCCTGATCAAGCAGAAGACCCTGGCTTAGAACGACCCACGTCGTCCTCCGCGCCAGGCTTTCCTGGGCGGAGGACGACGAAATTTCCACCTTCGGGACCGGAATTCGCGCCCTCCGCAAGAAGCGGATCGACGGCGCGATTTTCCTCTGTCACGTGATCCCGAAAGGTGACGCTCCATGACCTCCAGTTCCGAGACGGACAGTCGGTCCGCCTATATCGCCGGTGCGGCCTGCTACGGCCTCTGGGGCTTCCTGCCGCTCTATTTCCACCTGCTGCACCAGATGGGCGTCGGCTCGTGGGAGATGATCGCCCACCGTACGATGTGGTCGGTGCTGTGGGCCGGCGGCCTGGTGCTGCTGTCCCGGCAGGGTGGTCAGGTGGCGGCCGTGCTGCGCCAGCCGCGCACCCTGGCCATGCTGCTGCTGTCGACCCTGGCGATCTTCAGCAACTGGACGATCTACGTCTTCGCGGTCAACGCCGGCCACGTGATCGAGGCCAGCCTCGGCTATTACATCAATCCGCTAATGAACATGGCGGTCGGGGCGCTGCTGTTCCGTGAACGGATGACTATCGAGGGCAAGGTCGCCATCGGCCTGGCCACGGTCGGCGTGGCGATCCAGACGATCGCCCTGGGCCACCTGCCGATCGTCTCGCTGGGCCTGGCCCTGACCTTCTGCGTCTACGGCATTGTGCGCAAGCAGGTGAAGGCCGACGCCCAGACGGGGCTGTTCATCGAGTGCGCCTATCTGGCCCTGCCGGGCCTGGCCTATGTCTGGCATCTGCAGGCGTCCGGCGCGGGGCACTACGCGACCGGCGTTCCGGTCAGCCTGCTGCTGATGTTGGCCGGACCCGCCACGGTCGTGCCCCTGGCCCTGTTCGCCTGGTCGGCCCGCCGCCTGCCGCTCAGCGCCGTCGGCTTCCTGCAGTTCATCGCCCCGACGCTCCAGTTCCTGCTGGGCGTGGCCCTGGGCGAGGCCTTCACGCCGCTGCGGGCCCTGTCGTTCGTGTTCATCTGGCTGGGCGTGGCGGCGTTCGCCTACGGGGCGTGGAAGCGCACGCGGGTGCTCGCGGCGGTCTGACGCGGGACGCCTCCTCCGTCCGCTTCGCGGCCACCTCCCCCGTTTCACGGGGGAGGAGAAGGTCGGGGCGGCCTCCTCCTCACCCGCAAAGCGCGGGAGATGGCGCGATGCGAATACGCATCGTGACGGAGGGGGCGTCCTGCGCCATCCTCCCAACCATGACCGGTCCGGTGCATCCCCCGTGCGATGAAGGCGTGATCCGGGCCGGCCGCCCGGACACATCCGCCTCCCACAAGCGCCTGGCCCTGGCCGCCACGGTGCTGGGCTCGGCCATGGCCTTCATCGACGGCTCGGTGGTCAATGTCGCCCTGCCGGCCATGCGCACGGCCCTGAAGGCCGACGCCGCCCAGGTGCAGTGGATCGTCAACGCCTACCTGCTGCTGCTGGGCGCCCTGGTGCTGATCGGCGGCTCGGCCGGCGACCGCTACGGACGGCGCAAGGTGTTCGTGCTCGGCGTGGCCCTGTTCGCGGCCGCCTCGCTGGGCTGCGCCCTGGCCCCGGACGCCGGCTGGCTGATCGCCGCCCGCGCCGTGCAGGGGATCGCCGCGGCCATGCTGGTGCCCGCCAGCCTGGCGATCCTGGGCTCGACCTTCGACGACACCGAGCGCGGCGCGGCGATCGGGGCCTGGGCCGGCTTCGCGTCGGTGACCACGGCGATCGGCCCGATGCTGGGGGGCTGGCTGGTCGACCACGTCTCGTGGCGCGCCATCTTCCTGATCAACATCCCGCTGGCCGTCGCCACCATCTGGCTGGCCCTGGCGGCCGTTCGCGAGAGCCGAGATCCCGAGGTCGAGCACCTGGACTGGCTGGGCGCGGCGCTGGCCGCCACAGGCCTCGGCGCGGTGACCTGGGGGCTGACAGCCGTGGGCCAGCGCGGCTGGACCAGCCCGGCGGTCTGGACCGCCCTGGCGCTCGGCGCGGCCCTCCTGGCCGGCTTCCTGGTCAGCCAGGCCCGCGAGAAGCACCCGATGATGCCGCTGGCGCTCTATCGCTCGCGGACCTTCAGCGGCGCCAACCTGCTGACCTTGGCGCTCTATTTCGGCCTGACCGGGGCGTTGTTCTTCCTGCCCTACGAACTGATCGCCCGGCATGGCTATTCGGCCGCCAAGGCCGGGGCGACCCTGCTGCCGTTCTCGCTGATCATGGGGAGCCTGTCGGGCGTGGCGGGCCGGCTGGCCGATCGGTTCGGAGCTCGGCCGATGCTGACGATCGGACCGATCCTGGCCGGGATCGGCTTTGGCCTGCTGGGCGCGCCCTGGCTCGGCTCGGGCTACTGGACCGGCGTCCTGCCCGGCCTGCTGACGGTCGCGCTGGGCATGACCATCGCCGTCGCGCCCCTGACCAACACGGTGATGAGCGCGGTGGCCGCCAGCCATGCCGGCGTCGCCTCCGGGATCAACAACGCCGTCGCCCGGATCGCCGGCCTGCTGGCCGTGGCGGTGCTGGGCCTGATCTACTTCGCGCCGGGCCCGGCGGGCTATCCCTGGGTGATGGGGATCAGCGCCGCGGCGGCGATGGCGGCGGGCGCTGTCGGGGCGGTGATGATCGAGAAGAAGCCGAAGCGCTGACGCCGTGCGTCCTTCGAGGCCTGCTACGCAGGCGCCTCAGGATGAGGAATTCAGAGACAATCCACTCACCTCATCCTGAGGTGCGAAGCGAAGCGGAGCCTCGAAGGACGCACCGCGCCTAGAACCGTTTGGCCACGCCCACCGCCAGCTCCAGGTCCGGCGTCGCGCGGTTCAGCCCGACATAGGCCGAGGCGTCCAGCTGCAGGTCCTTGACCGAGGCCGGCGTCCAGGCGGCCGTCAGGTCGAAGCTGGCCAGGCTGACGGCGCCGGACGGATCCTCGTCGCGGTCGGCCCACAGCTCCAGGCCCAGCGCCACCGGACCGAACGCCCGTCCCACGCCCACGGCGCCGCCGAACCCGACATGCCGCCCCGCCCCGTCGGCGTCCGGCCGCGCGCTCACCTCGGGCGACAAGGCCAGCGACCAGTTGGCGGTCAACGGCGCCGAGATCGGGACGATCACCCCGCCCAGCCACACTCGGTCGCCGATGCCGCCCGTTCCCGTCGGCGCGGAGACAAAGGGCTGCAGGGCGACCGAGACACCGTCGCCGCCGGGATTGCGCAGCGACCAGCGGAGGCTGAGGGTCACGTCGCCCGTTCCCTCCGCCGTGGAGGCGTCCCCCGTCGCTCGATCCTCGTCGCGGACCCGCTCGTGGGCGTTCCAGGCCAGCTGGCCCTCGACGGTCGAGGTCAAGCCCAGTCGCAACTCGAGCGCGCCGTAGGTTTCGTCATTGGTCGAGACCCCGCCGCCCCGGCTCCAGGCGCCGTCCGCCACGCCCAGCTCGGCCTGGAAGCGTCCCGCGTCGAGCACGCAGGGCGGCGAGCCCTTGCCCGGCCGGTCGGCGCAGAAGTCGCGCGGCGCGTCCTGAGCATGGGCGGCGGTCGCGGAAAGCCAGACCAGAGCGACCAGGTGGACGACGTTCGAAACCCGGACCGATCCCATGCGCGTCTCCTCGATACGCTTACAACGCTGAATAGGCCGCCTGGATCAAGCGCACGGCGCGCGGATCGCCGATCAGCTCCGTGCCCTGCTTGTTCATCACATAGGCCCCCGACACGCCACGCGACGGGTCGGCAAAGGCGCAGGAGCCGCCCCAGCCGCTGTGGCCGAAGGCCTCGGGCGTCGGGCCGTAAAAGAAGTTGGGCGTGTTGCGCATGAAGCCCGCGCCCCAGCTGATCACATAGGGCAGGACCAAGTCCTGGCCGACGATCCGCTCGGCCGAGGCCTCGGCGATCACGGCGGGTGACAGCACCTGGACGCCGTCCAGCTCGCCGCCCGAGGCCAGGGCGCCCATCAGCCGGGCCAGGGCCGGGGCGGTGGCGTGGCCGTTGGCCGAAGGGATCTCGGCCCGCCGCCACTCGGCCGTGCCGCGTCCGCCCGGCGCGGCCCACTTGGTCATGAAGGCGGCCTTCACCGCCTCGTTCATCGCCCCGAACTTCGGCAGGCCTGTGGGCCGCATCAGCTCGGCGGCGCGGTCATGCTCGCTGTCGGGCAGGCCGATCCAGAGATCGAGGTCGAGAGGCTCGGCCAGATCCTCGCGCAAGGCGGTTCCCATGGTCCGGCCATCGACACGGCGGAAGATCTCGCCGGCCGTGAAGCCGAAGGTCACCGGGTGATAGCCGCTGGCCGAGCCGATCGGCCACAGCGGGGCCATGGCCGCCAGCTTGGCGGTCGTCGCCTCCCAGTCGAACCAGATGGCCGGGTCCTGCTCGTCGGGAAAGCCCGACAGCCCGTCCTGGTGCGACATCACCTGGCCGACCGTGACGTCCTGCTTGCCGGCCTGGGCGAACTCCGGCCAGACCGAGGCGACGGTCTGGTCGTAGCTCAGTCGCCCCTGGTCGACGAGGCGGGCGATCAACACCGAGGCGATGGCTTTGGTCGTCGAGAACAGCGGGGTCAGGGTGTCGGGACCGAACGGCTTCTCGCGCTTGCGGTCGGCGTGTCCGCCCATCAGGTCGATCACCACCTCGCCATGGAGCGCCAGCGAGAACCGCGCGCCCAGCTCGCCCCCGTCCTCGAAATTGGCGGCGAAGGCGTCGCGAACGGCGGAGAAGCGGTCGGGGCAGAAGCCGGTGATGTCGACGGTCATGCGATTTCATCTAGCCCAGGCCGGCTGGGTTTGCCATCCGGATGGATATCGCCCCGCCGCCTGACCGGAGTCCGCCCATGACCGTCGACCTCCTGCTGCTGCAATCGTTCTCGGAAAGCCTGGAGGCCGCCCTGGACGCTCGCTACGTCGTCCATCGCCTGCATCAGGCCGCCGATCCCGAGGCCCTGCTGGAGGCGGTCGGTCCGAAGGTGCGTGGCATCGTCACCGGCGGCGGCACCGGCGTTCCGGCCGACCTCTGGGCCCGGCTGCCGGCGCTGGAGATCGTGGCGGTGAACGGCGTCGGCCTGGACGCCGTCGACCTCAATGTCGCCGCCGCGCGCGGCGTGACCGTGACCACGACGCCCAACGTGCTCACCGACGACGTCGCCGACCTGGCCGTCGGCCTTTGGCTGGCGCTGTCGCGGCGGATGATGGTCAGCGACCGTTTCGTGCGCGAAGGCCGTTGGAGGCCCGGCGCGAACCCACCGCTGACGCCGCGCGCCAGCGGCCGGCGCGTGGGCGTGCTGGGACTAGGCCAGATCGGCCGCGCCATCGCCGCGCGGGTCGCGCCCTTCGCCGCCCAGGTCGCCTATCACAGCCGCCGGCCGGTCGACGGCGTTCCGTATGCCTACGCCGCCAGTCCCCTGGACCTGGCTCGCGGCGTCGACGTGCTGTTCGTCGCCACGGCCGGCGGGGCGGGCACGCAGGCCCTCGTCGACTCGGCCGTGCTTAAAGCGTTGGGCCCAAGCGGCCTGCTGATCAATGTCGCCCGAGGCTCGGTGGTCGACGAGGCGGCCTTGGTCGCGGCGTTGCAGGCCGGCGCCATCGCCGGAGCGGCGCTGGACGTCTTCGCGGACGAACCCAACATTCCCGCCGCCCTGCTCGATCGCGATGACGTGGTGCTGCAGCCTCATCGCGGCAGCGCCACGGTCGAAGCCCGCACGGCCATGGCCGACCTGGTGTTGGCAAGCCTGGCGGCGCATTTCGGCGGCTAGGCCAGCCGTTCGATCCGCACGGTCGGGGAGGTCTGCTTGATCCGCGCCGCCATGGCGACGATGGGCAGCTCCGGGGCGTTCCAGATGTTGGCCGCCGTCACCGTCTCGGCCACGCCGCCGACTGCCCGGGCCAGGCCGTACGAGATGGTCTGGCCTTCGAGGATCGAGGCGGCGTAGAGGGCGGTCAGCAGGTCGCCGGTGCCGCTGGGCGAGCGCTCGGCCTTGGCGTGGGCGGCCAGCCAGGCCTCCTTGCGGTCGACATAGACCACGCCGATCTCGCTTCCACGGTGTACGGACGAAACCAGGGTCGGCTTGTTCAGCAGACGGCCGGCGCGGACCGCGGCCTCGGGATCGCGGGCGTCGGTTCCGGTCAGGCGCTGCAGCTCCCAGGCGTTGCAGGCCACCAGATCGGCGCGCGGGATCAGTTCGGCGGCGATGGCCTCGGCCACCTCGGCGGCCACGTAGAGCCCCTTGCCCGCGTCGCCCATGGTCGGATCGACGATCACGGTCGGCTTGCGGGGCGGCGTGCCCTCGCGCGGCGCGGCGCGAACGGCGTCGATCGTCCGGGCCGCGGCCCGCACCTGGGCGGCGCTGGCGAAATAGCCCGTGATCACCACGTCGGTCTGACCGAACAGGCCGTTGGCCTCGATGCCGTCGAGCATGCCCTCCATCACCTCGATGGGGGCCGGCGCGCCGCCGGGAATGCCCCAACCAGGGTGGCGGCCGTAGAGCACGGTCGGCACGATCATCGAATCGATGCGGAACTGCACGAGCGCGGCCGCCTGCGCGGATCCGCCGACCCGGCTACCGGCGACATGGCTGGAGATGATCAAGGCGAGCGGCATGACTAGCGGCTTAGCCGAGCTAGAAGGACTTGAATAGGGCAAGCGTGACCCAATTCACCGCCTGTCGCAGAACGCGGTTTCCTCTTGTCTGTTCGTCTCGCATTTTGACCAGTGCGGCCAAATATTTGGGCTAGCTTAACCACGAAGGCCCGGACGGTCCTCGATCTATGGCCGGATGTTCGCGCCTGGAACAAAAAGGCCCGCCGCGTTTCTGCGGCGGGCCCTTCGTCGATCGCTCGAAGGCGGTCGATCCTAGTAGCGGTAGTGGTCCGGCTTGAACGGGCCGTTTTCCGGCACGTTTATGTACTCGGCCTGGTCCGGACGCAGCTTCGAGAGCTTGGCGCCGAGCTTCTCCAGGTGGAGCATGGCGACCTTTTCGTCGAGGTGCTTGGGCAGGGTGTAGACGTCGTTCTTGTAGGCCGACTTGTTGGTCCACAGTTCGATCTGGGCCAGGGTCTGGTTGGTGAACGAGGCCGACAT
>FSTO01000059.1_pt1 | contig 7537 bp, 8 predicted proteins | sample 1636981 | NCBI WGS metagenome assembly FSTO01 (sample SAMEA3914819, study PRJEB12502) | metagenome | biome: forest; material: soil | place: Canada | collected 2010-06-26 | depth 0.3 m | reverse complement strand
CTTCACGGAAGCGGTCGAGAACTTGGTCGAGGCGGGCCTGGGGCAGTCGCAAGGGGTGACGTCACGCTGTGGGGGAATGGGCGGTCTCTCTACCGCTCCGAGCGCCCCGCGTCACCCCTTGGCGGGGCGGCGGGGTCGCTGGGGACCACGGGGGCTTGTAAAGCACGGCCATGCGGCCCCATCTCCCGGCCACGGCGAACCATCCCCCGCGCCGCGCCTCTCCTTCGGAGCCTTCCATGTCCCTGTCGATGCACCGCGCCTCGGTCCCCGTCTTCGCCCGCGCCCTGAAGGTGCTGACGACCTTGCTCGACAAGGGCGAGGCCCACGCCAAGACCCTGGGCCTGGACCCGAACGACCTGGTGGCCGCCCGGCTGACCGAGGACATGCTGCCGCTGGCAGGTCAGATCCAGCGGGCCTCCGACGCCTCCAAGAGCGCGGTGGCGCGGCTGACCGGCGTCGAGGCTCCGGCCATGCCCGACGAGGAAACGACCTTCGCCCAACTCCGGAAGCGGGTGGCCGACACCCTGACCTATATCGAGAGCGTCGATCCCAAGGCCTTCGAGGGCAGCGAAACCCGCACCATCGAGCTGAAGTTTCCGGGCACGACCCTGACCTTCACCGGCGAGGACTACCTGCTGGCCTTTGCCCTGCCGAACTTCTTCTTCCACGTGGTCACCGCCTATGACGTGCTGCGTCACAAGGGCGTGCAGATCGGCAAGCTGGACTATATGGGGCCGGTGCAGAGCTAGGGTTCAAAAAGCGATTGTCATCCCGGACAAGGCCCGCAGGGCCGCCGATCCGGGACCGCCGGAAGCGCTGAGTTCCCGCGTCGGTCCCGGATCTGCACGCTGCGCGCTTGTCCGGGATGACAACTATTTAGATGCTCCGACGGCTTCCTCTCAAGGAACCGCCTTCACCTCCACCGACACCAACATCCGCACCGACCGCCCCGGGCGCAGGTCGCCGTCGACCACCAGGCGGTAGGGTCCCTCCTTGGCGTCCAGCGGCTGGCCGTCCTTGCTGTCGGCGACGATCACCGGATTGGCGCGGTAGATCGGGTCGGTCTCGCCCAGGGAATAGGTGGCGGTGAAGCCGTCAGTCGCCTTGGCGATCACCACCTGGTTCAGGTAGCGGCCCATCAGCCGATCGCCCGACACTACCCCGGCCTTCAGCAGGGCGGCGTTGAGCAGCGGTCCTTCGTAGGTGATCTGCTGGCCATGCGCGGTGAACGTCGCCTTGGCGCGCGGCAGGGCCTTGAGGTCGGCCGGCGTCAGGACCACGGAGTCTCGCCCCTGGACGGTGACCTTGAGGTCCTGGGCCAGGGCGGGCGTCGCGGCCAGGGTGAGCAGGGCGGCGAAGAGGAATGGACGCATGGGCGGGGACCTCGAATGGAGGTCCGATCTGGGGCTGAACCGCAAGCCCCGACAAGCCCCCTCCTCCGCTCATCCCGGCCTTCGCCGGGAAGAGCGGACCTTTAAATCAATACAGCAGCGTCTTGCCCAACACCCCCGACCCATCTGGCATGGTCGAGATCTGCTTGATCATCACCTGGCTTCCCTTGGCGAACCAGAAGCGGGTGACCGGCATTTCCGGGTGGTTGTAGTCGGCCGTCACGACCCAGCAGTCGACCTTGCCGCCGCCCGGCAGGTCCAACGTCTCCGAGCCGGCCACCTTGAACAGATAGGCCGCCGGCGGGCCGCCGCCCGGGTGGGTGAAGACGATGCTGGCCTCGTAGCCCGCCGCCAGCGGCAGGGCCTGGATGAACTCCATGTCGGTCTCGAAGTTGAAGCTCGGTTGCGGCGAGGCGACCTCGAAGTCCTTGGCGGCGTTGTCCGGCAGATCCTTCAAGCCGACGATCCTGTCCGGCTTGAAGTCGAAACCCTCGACCTTGGCCACGCCGTCCTTAGTCGAGCGGCGGATGTGGGTCAGGGGCCGGAAAGTGCCGATCTCGAACCAGCTGTCCAGCTGACGGTCGGACGGCGTGGCGCCGACCCCGTCCCAGTGCTGGACGATGTGCATCCGACGCTGGCCGTCCAGATCCTCGAAGCGGATCTCGCGGGTCCAGACGTCGGCGACGCGGACCGTGTCGCCGGCCTGCTTGAAGCGCAGATAGCGGTGCACGCCGGGCTTGAGGTTGGCGAAGCGAGCCAGCGGCTGGCCGACCGGCACGGGCGTGACGGCGGCCTGGGCGGCGCTCCCGATCAGCAACAGCGCGGCGCAGACGGCGGAACGGACGGCGAGGGACATGAGAGGCTCCGGATTTCGGTGGCCACCAGACCTCAACCGCCCGCGCCGGACCACTTAAGGTTCGGTAATGCGGTTCCGTACTCAAATACGGATTGACGGCGCCCGGGAAAATCAAAGCTCTCTTCACGTTGTCATCCCGGACAAGCGCATAGCGCGCAGATCCGGGACCGACGCGTGAACTCAACGCTTCCGGCGGTCCCGGATCTGCGCCCGGCTGCGCCGGGCTTGTCCGGGATGACAACGCTAGTTGGATCTCCAGTTGAGACCTTACCCCCGCGACGCCCACCGTGGCGTAGCCGGCAGGTCGGACGCCAGTTCGCGCGGCGCCTCTTTCGAGGCTGCGGGCGACGCCCCGGCCGGACGGGGCTCGACCACCAGCGGATAGAGCGAGGCGACCAGCAGGGCGGCCATGGTCAGGTTGAAGGCCCGCAGCACCTGCGGCCGGTCCAGGAACCGCCGCATGCCCAGGCCGAAGCCCGCCCAGGCGGCGCTGCACGGCGCGCCGACCAGCATGAAGGTCCCGGCCACGAGAAACACCGCCGCGGTCGAGCCGTCGGCCATGTAGGTGGTGGCCGCGGTCAGGGCCATGGCCCAGGCCTTGGGATTGACCCACTGGAAGCCGGCGGCCTGCAGGAAGGTCATCGGCTTGGCGCCGACGCCTTTCTCGGAGATGCCCTTGGCCGTGCCGATCTTCCAGGCCAGCCACAGCATGTAGCCGCCGCCGACCCATTTCAGCACGTCGTGCAGCACCGGCCACGCCTTGAACACCCCGCCCAGGCCCAGCCCCATGGCCGCCACCATCACGCCGAGCCCCGCGCTGATCCCCAGGATCTGCGGCGCCGTGCGGCGGAAGCCGAAATTCGCGCCTGAGGCCAGCAACATCATGTTGTTGGGGCCGGGCGTGCCGGCGGTGGCGAAGGCGAACACGGCGAAGGCGAGCAGCAGTTGGGCGGTCATGGCGGACACTCCTCTGTATGGGAGACAGGAATGTCACGGTCATCTTGCCAATTGCATCATGAGTCAAAACCTATATTGCTATGGTGACAATTATGGAGACACCCATGGCCGGCTGGACCCCGACCCTGCCGCCCGGCGACGCGCCGCTGTACGAGCGCCTGCTGGACGCCTTGCGGGCCGATATCGCCTCCGGCGCCCTGACCGACGGCGCCCGCCTGCCGCCGCAGCGCGATCTGGCCCACCGCCTGGGCCTGGGGCTGGGCACCGTCACCCGCGCCTATGTCGAGGCCGAGAAGGCCGGGCTGGTGCAGGCCCATGTCGGGCGCGGCAGCTTCGTACGGGGCGCGGGCGTCTCGCCCGGGCGACCGATCCCGTTGGCGGGTCCCATCAACCTGGCCCAGAACATCGCCCCGCAACGCGCCGCCGCCGACCATCTGGCCGAGGCCCTGACCAAGCTGCGCCGTCGCCCCGACCTCGTGGACCACCTGGGCTATTCGCCCGTGGCCGGATTGGAGGTGCAGCGCCGGGCCGGCGCGGCCTGGCTGGCCCGCAGCGGCGGGCTCGAGCGCGCGGACTGGACGCGGCTGGTCTGCTGCGCCGGCGCCCAGCAAGGCTTGGCCCTGGCGCTGGGCAGCTTGGTCCGTCCCGGCGATACGGTGCTGTGCGAGGCCTCCACCTATCAGGGCGTCAAGGCCATCGCCGAGCACGCCGGCCTGCGGCTGCGGGGCCTGGCCATGGACGCCGACGGCGTGCGCCCCGACGCGCTGGAGGCGGCGGCTCGCGACGGCGCCCGGGTGGCGGTCCTGCTGCCCACGCTGCAGAACCCCACGGGCCGGATCATGAGCCTGCGACGACGGGAAGAGATCGTCGCCGTGGCCCGCAAGCATGACCTGTGGCTGATCGAGGACGACATCTACGCGGTCTATGCGGGACCGGGCCGGCCGCCCCCGCTGGCCGTGCTGGCCCCGGAGCGGACCTTCCACGTCTCGGGAGTCTCCAAGTCGTTGGCCCCAGGCCTGCGCGCCGGCTATCTGGTCGTCCCGCCCGGCGACCACCTGGAGCGGGTCGTGCGCGCCGCCCGCGCCCTGGCCTACGCCCCGGCGGCCTTCGGCGCCCTGATCGCCACCCAATGGATCGAGGACGGAACCGCCGATCTCATCGCCGCCGCGGGCGTGGCCGAGACGACGGCCCGCCTGACGATGGCGCTGGAAATCCTGGGTCAGGCGGCCGAGCCGCCCGCCTCGCCCGCCGCCCCCCACCTGTGGCTGCCGATGGGCGAGCTGGAGGCCGAACGCGTGGCCGGGCGAGCCCTGCGCGGCGGCGTCGAGGTCACTCCGCCGGGCGCGCCGGTCGTGACGCCGGGCCTGGAGACGGGCGTCCGCGTCTGCCTGGGCCCGGCGACGGACCGGGCCGAGCTGGAACGCGGCCTGCGGGTGGTGGCCGCAGCCCTGACCGGCGCGGACGAGCGCTCGCAAGGCGTGATCTGACCGCTCGATTTCTTCTAGACGGCGCTCCACAGGCGCCCGACACCACCTGCACTTTCGATCCCAGTCAGGAGTCCGCCATGGCCGTCGCCACCGCCTCTATCGGCCAAGCCCGCTACGCGACCACGATCACCACCGGCCGTCACGCCCTGACGTCCGACGAGCCCGAACGCAACGGCGGCGCGGATGTCGGCCCCGCGCCGTTCGATCTGTTGCTGGCGTCGCTGGGGGCCTGCACGGCCATGACCCTGAAGATGTACGCCGAGCACAAGCAATGGCCGCTGGAGACGCTGGAGGTCCAGCTGCACTATCACGGCGGCGAAACGCCGCCCCGCATCGAACGCGTGCTGATCCCGACCGGCCCGCTCGACGACGCCCAGCGCGCGCGCCTCGCCGACGTCGCGGAGCGCACGCCGGTGACCCTGGCGATCAAAGGCGGCGTGCCGATCGAGACGTCGCTGGGCTAAGGTTCACGGCCGAACGGCGAGCGAGATCGCCGCCCCCCTTTCGAACCACGCTGGAGCTTTGTTATGAAGGGCGGGGCCAATTGGGGAGCCCTCGGGGGATACATCTTGCGCAAGGCTTTGCTCGCCGTAACCGCTCTGACCGTGATCGGCTTCGCCACCACGGCCCTCGCCCAAGCCGCCGGGCCGGCGGCCCAGCGCGTGCTGGTCACCAAGATCGAGGTGAACAGTCCCGAGAGCTCCACCGACCAGTTCCAGACCGTGTTTCGCGAGCAGGTCGCCGCGTCCCTGGCCAAGTGCTCGCCGGGGACCTATCCGACGACCTTGCAGGTCGTCGTCACCAAGTACTTCCGCGCCAATCCCAGCTTCAACGACACCATGGCGCCCGGCAGCGTGCTGCAGGCCGATGTGCGGCTGGTCGACGCCGCCGACGGCAAGGTGCTGACCACGCACAAGGTGCGCAGCGCGTCCGCCGGCTGGACCAACACGAACTACCAGTTCGCGACCCTGGCCGACGTCGAGGCCCAAATGGCGCGCGACTTCGGCGCCAAGCTCTGCAGCCAGGTGTTCACCGCCAGGAAGTGACGGCTGCCCCGCGGCGATCGCCTTGGCCGCCGATTCAAGGGGCTTGCGGCCATGAAATCATGCCGTCACCCGAGCTTGCTAGATTCTCCGCGGTCCGCCTCGCGAAGGATTCGATAAAGCGATGAACGTCACATCCCCGTCCTTGGCCGCGTCCCTGGTCAAGACCCTGACGCCGCTCGCCGATCCCTCGGCGAAAGCCGACGCGTCGAAGTCGGCCTCGGACACGTCGCCGGCCAAGAACGCGACGTCGTTCTCGGGGTCGTCGAAGGAAACCAGCTCGCCCGGCCAGGACGTGGCCGAGAAGCTGAAGGGCATGAGCAAGGCGCTGATCGCCCTGACCCTGATCCGCGATCCGATCGCGCGGGCCAAGGCCGCCGCTCAGCTCTACAAGCAGTATGCGCAGGTGGCCAAGGACTACGCCTCGGCCACTGGCGGAGGTCGTGACGCCGCCGATCTGACGAACGCCCAGAACCTCGCGCAGGCGGCGGGCCTGGGCGCTGATCCCCAGGCCGTCGATCCCGCCAATCCGCAAGCTGCTAGTCCTCAGGCCGCCCAGGTCGCGCCCGACGGGACGCCCGTCGATCCCGCGGCCGGCGCGGACCCGCAAGCCGCGGCCGCTCAAGCCCCGGCGCCGGAGGCCGCCGCCCAAGCCGCCACGCCCGGCGCGACGCCGACGATCCCTATGGGCGCCAAGCCGCGCTTCGTCTCCGACCTCTACATGGAGGAGATCAAGACCTTCGCCGGCGCGGCCAAGCAGATGTACGAAACCGCCGTGCAGGAAGCGAAGCTGAAGAAGCTGACCGACAAATCGCACAAGAACGACGCGGCGGACGAGGTCAAGGACGCCCAGAAGGACCTGACCGAAGCCGCCAAGGCCGTCGAAGGCCCTGACGCCACCGCCGATCCCCAGACCCCGTCGGGCGCATCGGCTTCGTCGTCGTCGGCCTCGATCGTGAACATCACGGCTTAGGGCCTGTCGACCTTCAGCGCCGTGCGTGGTCCTCGTCCTTCGACAGGCTCAGGATGAGGACCATTGTGCAGGCCCGAGCGGTAGAAAAACCTCATCCTGAGCTTGTCGAAGGACGAGGTTTTCGCCCCAGATCCTGGATGTCGATGCGCCCTAAGGCCCGCTACTCCGCCGCGATCGCCTCGGCGTCGGCGGCGGCCTTCAGTTGGGCGGCGCGCTGTTCGACCAGCTCGACGATATGGTCGATCATGCCGTCGTTGGACTGCTTGTGGTCGGGCTTGCCGGCCATGTAGACCATGCCCGAACCGGCCCCGCCGCCGGTGAAGCCCAGGTCGGTCATCAGCGCCTCGCCGGGGCCGTTGACCACGCAGCCGATGATCGACAGCGACATCGGCTGGCTGATGTGAGCCAGGCGCTGCTCCAAGGCCTCCACCGTCTTGATGACGTTGAAGCCCTGACGGGCGCACGACGGGCAGGCGATGATGTTGACGCCACGGTGGCGCAGGCCCAGCGATTTCAGGATATCGAAGCCGACCTTGATCTCCTCGACCGGGTCGGCCGCCAGGGACACCCGGATGGTGTCGCCGATGCCGGCCCACAGCATCGAACCGATGCCGATCGACGACTTGACCGTGCCGGTGCGCAGGGCGCCGGCCTCGGTGACGCCCAGGTGCAGGGGGCAGTCGATGCGCTCGGACAGCTGGTGATAGGCGGCCACCGTCATGAACGGGTCCGACGCCTTCACGCTGATCTTGAACTCGTGGAAGTCGTGGTCCTGCAGGATGCGGGCGTGGTTCAGGGCGCTCTCGACCATGGCGTCGGGACACGGCTCG
>FSTO01000137.1_pt1 | contig 7601 bp, 4 predicted proteins | sample 1636981 | NCBI WGS metagenome assembly FSTO01 (sample SAMEA3914819, study PRJEB12502) | metagenome | biome: forest; material: soil | place: Canada | collected 2010-06-26 | depth 0.3 m | reverse complement strand
TGAATTGCGGCTTGATCACCAGGTCCAGCGGCACCTGCTCGGTGTTGGAGGTCTCGGGCGCGATCAGGTTCACGCGAATATTGTCGTTGGCCAGTTCCAGGGCCATCGCGCGGGTGAAGCCGGTCACCGCATGCTTGAACGTCGTATAGGCGACATTGAACGGACAGCCGCGGAAGCCTTCGATCGAGGACAGATTGATAATGCTGCCGCCGGGGCCAGCGGCGCGCATGAGCGGCACCATCGCCCGCGTCACGAGGAACATGTGACGCAAATTGATCGCATGCTGGGCGTCCCACTCCTCCTCGCTCATCTCCGTCAGCGGCTTGAACACGCCAAGATGGTGGCCGACGTTGTTGACCAGCACGTTGAGCTTTCCGTGTCGCGCCCTGACAGCCTCCGCCAGCGCGGTCACCGCCGCCGGATTAGTGACATCCGTCCTGATCACGAGCGCGTTCGGGCCAAGTTCGCGCGCCAGATTTTCGCATTTTCCCGGATCAATTTCGGCGACGACCAGCGCGCCGCCAAGCTCCGTGAAAGCATCGACGATCGCGCGACCAATGCCCGCCCCGCCCCCGGTCACCAACGCAACCTTGCCGTCCAGACCAATCTTCATGGGTTCCTCTTCCTGGTCATTGTCCGTTACGCCGGTCGGGCGTGGCGGCGGCGGTCGATGATGGCGCGAGGTCTCCGATGAGCACCGTCGCCACTCTTGTTCCGAGGCCGCCTTTTGCGAACGATTTGAGGTCAACAAAGTCTGGAAAGGTAGCAGGCGCGGTTCCGGGCGGCGCCCTCGCCGTATTGTGGGTCTGGGTCAACTTGTGTGGCAAATTGACGATCCGGGCGAGATCGCGACACGTCGGCCTTCACTTCAATGGGAGGGCAAAAGACGATCCCCCATTTTTCACAAGCGCGCCGGTAGCCGGAGGGGAGCGCTCTCTGTGTTAGCTTTCACGTCCGCGCTGTTGCTCGCGGGGAGAGACCGCATGAACCGCGCCGTGCCTTACATCGCCGACAGGGTCGCCAACGTGGCGGACGCCTCACATCGATGATCGCCAAGTCCGGGAAACTGAAAGTCGCGATGATCGGCGCCTCTTGGAGCGTCGCCGCCCACCTGCCCGCTTGGCGCTTGTTGCGCGACGAGGTCGAGGTCGTGGGGATCATGACCTCGCGCCAGGAGACGGCCGCCGCCGCCGCGCGCGCGAACGACATTGAGCGTCCCTATTGGGACATCGACGCCCTGTGCGCCGAGACGGATATCGATATCGTCGACGTCGGAACCCAGCCTCGGAGTCGGCAAGCCTTCGTCGAGGCCGTGATCGCGAGCGGCAAGCACTGCTTCTGCGGCATGCCCTTCGCCACCGATGCCGAGTGGTCGGGGCGTTTGTTGGACGGGCAACGACGCGCCGGCGTGGTGGGAATGGTGGATGCGACCATCCAGGCGACGCCCGCCGTTCTTCGCATGAGGGAGTTGATCGACGACGGAGCGATTGGTGAAGTCTGGTTCGCGCAGTCGAGCTTCAATCAACAGCTGTTCAATCATCCCCCCGCGCAGTGGCCCTACATGTGGTTCGCGGAGGAGGGTTCGGGCGCCAGCGCCCTTCGCAACCTCGGCGCCCACGCGCTCCATCCGATGGTGCACATGCTGGGCCCCATCGCCGAGGTTATCGGGGAGAACGCGCGTTTCCTGGATCGCTGGCGCTTCGCCGACGGGCGGGAGGTGACACCGCGGACGCCCGACACGGCGGCGGCGCTGCTGCGTTTCGAAAGCGGCGCGCTGGCGTCGCTCATGACCTCTTGGGTGGCGGCCGACGCCGCGGGCTGGTCGCTTGAGGTACACGGCTCCAAGGGGCGCTTGCTGGCCCAGGGCGCGCCCTTCCCCACCGCCGAAACGACGCGACTCTATCATGGTCCAGCCAGCGCCAGCTATGTGCCGATCGGCGCCTGGATCGACCTTCCCGAACGGTTAGAGATCCTGCCCGGGAGCCTGCTGGACCCGGCCTACCCCGACCAGGCCGCGGCGGCCGGGCGGCGGCGGGGACCCCAGGATCTGGTGATGGGACGCATGTTCCGTGACCTGCTGGACTCCATCCGCTCCGGATCGCCGGCCCGACCCGACTTCGCGCAGGCCCATCATGTGCAACAGGCGGTCGAGGCGATCTGCCGATCCGGTGAAACCAAGCGCTGGGAGCCGGTGACGAGCGGCCAGATTCGGTAGTGACCGTCACCGAACCCATCGGGAGATCTTCCCGCTGACGGCACACCACCGGCCGCGCCCTTCCATACGGGTCGCGGTTGCGTGGGCGGGCGGGCCTTTCAGGCGCCCGTGAACCTCGCCGGGCGCTTCTCAACAAACGCCGCGATCCCCTCTTTGGCGTCAGCGCTGAATCCCGCCAGGCGCTGATCGACGGTTTCGATTTCAAGCACGTCTTCAAGAGATCCGGCCAGCGCCGCGCTGACCGATCGCCGGATCATGCCGAGCGCCAGGGTCGGGCCCCGGGCCAGGCGCTGGGCCAGCGCCTCGGCCTCATCCATCACCGCTTCGTCGGCGACGACGCGATAGATCAGCCCTTCCGTCTGGGCGCGCTCCGCATAGAGCCGCTCGCCGAGCATGGCCATCTCCAGGGCGCGCGCGCGTCCCACCGCCTTGGCGAACAGCCAGGTCGCGCCGGCGTCGGGAACGAGCCCGATGTTGACGAAGGCCAGCAGGAAATAGGCTGATTTTCCAGCCACGACGAAATCAGCATGAAGGGCCAACGAACAGCCGGCTCCCGCCGCGAGCCCGCTGACGGCGCTCACCACGGGAATTGGCAGGGCCGCCAGCTTGCGAACCACGGGATTGAAGTGATCGGCCACGAGGGCGCCGAGGTCGTCGGGAACCCCCACCTCGCCCTTCTCGCCCATCAGGTCCGCTCCGGAAGAAAAGGCGCGACCGCCGGCTCCGGTCATGACCAGGGCGCGGGCTCCCCGCGCAACGACCTCGTCGAGCGCCCTGGCGATCTCGGCGAGCGCCGCGGGCGTCAGCGCGTTCAGCCGTTCAGGCCGGTTGATCGTGATCGTCGCCACGTCCCCGGAAAACGTGACCAAGATATCGTCGTAGTCACTCACCGTCATTTTCTCCACTGACGTTGATCCTTCAATGCTTGGAGGCCGTCGCGCTGTCGCGCGGCGATCGTTGTCTAGGGCGTTTGTCCGGCGAAATCCGCCTTTAGGGCCCGCAGAAGGGCCTCGCGGCTGTCGTGTTGGGAGCGTTGCGCCACATCCGCCGACTGAAACATTTGGAACCCATGGACCACGCCGGGATAGACCTGCAGTTCGACGGGCACGCCCGCGCGCGTGAGGCGACGCGCATATTCGAGGTTCTCTTCAAGGAAGAGATCCAGCGCCCCGACCGAAATATAGGTCGGCGGCAAGCCCGCCAGGTCCGTTGCTCGAGCGGCGGCCGCGTAGGCGGAGACATCCGCCTCCCCCGGTTCAGCGCCCAGCAGCGCCGACCAGCCGAAATGATTGTGCGCGTTCGTCCAGATGAACTCTCCCGTCAGAGGATGCGGGTCGGGCTTCACGCAGGTCCGGTCGTCGATCATCGGGTAGATCAGGTGCTGGAAAGCCAGCGCGACTTCACCGCGGTCGCGAGCCATGAGCGCCAGCGCCGCGGCCAAGCCGCCACCCGCGCTCTCGCCCTTCACGCCGATGCGCGCTCGATCGAGTTTCAGGTTTTCGGCCTCGTCGTACAGCCATTTCAGGACCGCATAACAATCGTCGAGGGCTCCCGGGAAACACACCTCCGGGGCAAGGCGATAGTCCACGGAAAAGATCGCGCAGCCGAGCGCGGCGCACAGTTCCCTGTTGGCGACGTCCATCATGTCGGCGCTGCCGGCGACATAGCCGCCGCCGTGGATATGAAGCAGCGCGGCCGTCTCGTCATCCACCTGGGTGGGACGATAGGCGAGCACCCGGACAGTCCCTGAGCCGTCCAAGGCCTGGACCTGCAGCACCTCCCTCGAGGCGGCGAGCCCAACCGGCGGGGGCGGCGCCTGTGCAAGCATTTGCGCCATGACGGCTCGACGAGCGCCCAGCGTTTCAAGTGAAAGATCCATTGGCGGCATGGCGTCGATCAGCGGCCGTAATTGCGGATCGATGAGATGCTTTGAGACCATGAGACAGCTCTTTGGTTTGCGCGCGGTTCGGTTGGCTAGATCGTGGAAAGCCGGTGGAGGGGATAGACCGCGGCGGAAGAGGTCCCGTGGTTCATCGTGTCGAGGCGATCCGCCGAAGCGGACCCGGATCGTAATCCGCCGCGGATGCGGCGGATGACCCAGCGGAAGATCAGTTCAAACCGCCACGGCGCGCGCGAAGTCCATCAACATCTACGAATCATGCAAGTAAACTGCAAGTTTTATTAGAAATTTCGCAGATTCTTCCATAATTTTCTCCGAAATCATAACATCTCAAGACACGCGCCCAAAGCGGGGGCGATCAACTGGAAGGTTGTGACCACAGGTCGCCGTGTCCGCCCGATCGACGACGTTCGGCGCGGAAGGCGCCGGGCGTTTGGCGGCGTTCATTGCGGAAGGCCGTGGAGAAGTTGGCGGCGTTCGCGAACCCCAGCTGGTAGGCGATCACCTTCAATGGCAGGTCCGTCTCCAGCAACAGCCGTTCGCCGCGCCGCAACCGCCAACTGGCCAGGTAGCGCCCGATGCTCTGGCCCGTATGCTGGCGAAACAACAGGCAGAAATAGTGCATGCTGAAGCCGCACAGCCGGGCGATTTCCGCGACCGATGGAAAGCCGACATCGACACTGTCCAAATACTCCTCGATCCGGCGCAGATGGAGGGGCTGGAAGCCTGAAACGGCCGCGGCGGAGTCATTGTTGCGCAGGGAGCGAATGCTCTCGATCAACAGACTCGCGCCCATGGCGTCGATCAAGGCCTCGCTGGCGAAACCCGGATTGAGGGCCTCCTGCATCATTCGACGCAAGAGCAGATGGATGGTTGGGTTTTCCACATCCAGCGCCCCGCGCATCTGCTGAATCGTCAGGTTCTCGCAGCCGGCGCCCAGGTCCTCAAAGGCGCCAGGGTTGAAGACGCATCGGCTGGCGCGCAGCTTTCCGCCCGTGCCGCGACCGATCAGTTCGTGATTTGGGAAGGTGATGAAGACGCTGCCAATGGGCACGGACTTCGCCGCGCCAAAGCCCGCATAGCGCCCCTCGGCGCGATAGTCGGAGCCGCGAAACAGCATCGTGACGATCAAGTGCTCGTCTCGCCACACGTGGTCTATGGGCCGTGGCCACTCGCCCTGCACCACCTCGACGGCGCACGCGCTGGAACCCTGGCGAGCGATGGTCTCCAACATCTCCACTCCCAGACAGGCGTTGGCGATCCAGAAGCGACCATGCCCTCTGTCGGCCTTCACGCCTGTGTTTCAGCCGGGAGCAAGGGCGGGCGGAGGAGCCGAACGGCCATCCTCTCCGCCCGCCCCCACACTCGCTAACCGCCGAAGTGGACCTTGAGCGACACGCCGACCATGCGCGGCTCGCCGTACAGGAGCGAGACAAAGCCCAACTGCGTGATCGGATAGGAGCCGAGGACGTATTCCTTGTCGGCCAGGTTGGTGGCGAAGACCGACAGGTCGACCCCCTTCCGCATCACATTCGCCCATTCAACGCGGGCGTTGACCAAGCCATAGCTGGGGATGGACTCGACGATGCCCGGCGTATTCGTCAGGAGGACATCATCCTGCCAGCTGTAGTCGGACGAAATCGTCACGTCGCCATACTCGCTGGGGACGGGAAGCGCCCACACCGCGCTGACGCCGTACTTCCACTTGGGCTGGTTCGCGAACTGTCGGCCCTTGATGGACGCGCCCGCCACGGTGTTGGTGGGCTCCGCGTTCAGATAGGAGACGAAGCCCGAGAGGTTGAAGCCCCTGAATGGCATGACGGTGGTCTCGAATTCGAAGCCCTTGTTCACGGCCTCGACGCCATTGCGAACCAGCGACGTGACCACGGCCGCTCCGCCGCCCGCCGGGGTGAAGGTGACACTCTCCTGAACCTGGATGTTCTTGTAGGTGTCGTAGAAGGCGGCGATATTGGTGCGCACCGGGACGCCCACGTAGAAGTCGGCTTTCAGGCCGATCTCGTAATCATCCACCGTTTCGGGATTGTAGGACTGGAACGCCGCGGGATCCATCGGCGGCGGCGCGACCGGCGCCGGGAGGTTAAGTCCGCCCGACTTGTAGCCGCGCCGATAGGTTCCATAGACCAGGACCCGGCTGCTGGGATGGAGATTGATCGTGGCGTCATAGGTGTAGGCGCTGAAGTCGGCGTTGTAGCCGATCGGGCACTGCGAGGTGGTTGTGCCAGGGATCACCTGCGTGCAGGCGCCCGCCGCGTTGAGCAGCGAAAGGCTGGCGAACCGCTTGTCCCAGGTTTTCCGAACCCCGCCGCTGAAGCCGACCAGGGTCGAGGGGTTCCATTCGGCGTGCGCGAAGAGCGCCTCGCTGGTGTCCTTGTTATCGAAGCGACGGACGCTGAGGCTGCCCAAGGTCACGCCAGGAACTTCCTGAAGGAAGCCCGGCTCGGTGCGCTCGTAGTAGTAGCCGGCGATATATTCGAGATTGGCCGAGGGAAGTTTACCCTGGACCTGGAACTCTTCGGTCAACTGCTCCGAACCGGTGCCCCACTTCTGGTCCGTCACGTAGTTCTGGGAGAGAAAATTGAGCGGCGTGCCATCGTAGTCGGCGGACTCGTTCTTCCGTGACGTCCGATAGGCGATGATGTTCTTGAGCGTGATGTCGTCGGTGAGCGAGAACGTCGTCTTGTTGGTGAAACCGATGTCGCGCTGACGGCTGCGCAACAGCTGCGGCGCCAGGCTCCGGCGTATGCCGAGCGCCTGCTGTTGGGCCAGGGTGGCCAGCTGCACCGACGTCGGCGCGACGATATAGAAGCCGCCGTTGGCCGGGTCGGCGAAGTTGCCGGCGTTGTAGGCCGCCCGATAGCCGGCGACGGCGTTGCCGAACGGTCCGGTCGGGCAGCCGGGCAATGCCACCTGCAGGCAGGCGACGTTGACCGTTCCACCAGTCCGGACAGGCAGCACGGTGCCGGCCGGTGCCCCTGTAAGGAAGGTGCCTGACGCGCCGAACATGCTTAGCGGTACGGCGCCGAGCGGCGTGGCCGGATTGACCGCGACCAGGATCGCCGACGTGCCGCTGTTGTCCTTGTCGCGGTAGTCCACGATCGAGAGGTTCTCGAGCCGGTCGTTCGGCGTCAGCAGCAGCGAGCCGCGGAACGCCTCATACTCACGCCCGTCAAGCTGCTGTCCGGTGATCGTGCTGGTGGTGAAGCCGTCACGGTGCGAGACCTGCCCGGCTAGACGCAACGCCACCACGCCCGGGACGGGCGCGAAGTTCACGATTGCCTCGAACTCCCGGTAGTCGTGGTTGCCGAGGGTGGCCTTGAATTGGCCTTCGTTGCTGTCGGTGGGCCGACGCGGTTCGAACAGGACCGCGCCGCCGGTCGTGTTGCGGCCAAACAGCGTGCCCTGCGGGCCCTTCAGGACCTGCACGCTGGCCAGGTCGTAGAACACGCCAGGGCCGGCGACGGTGGT
>FSTO01000043.1_pt1 | contig 8241 bp, 8 predicted proteins | sample 1636981 | NCBI WGS metagenome assembly FSTO01 (sample SAMEA3914819, study PRJEB12502) | metagenome | biome: forest; material: soil | place: Canada | collected 2010-06-26 | depth 0.3 m | reverse complement strand
GCGCTGCGCATCGGCATGACCCGCCAGACCGTCGCCGCCATCGAACAGGGCAAGTACTCGCCGTCGCTGGAAGCGGCGTTCAGGATCGCCCAGGTGTTCGGGGTCGGACTGGACGCGGTGTTTCGCTGGGAGGGTTAGACTAGAACTCGGCCACGCCTCCGCCACCAAGCGCGACCACCGACATTACGCCGTCCGAGTTTTGCAAGGAGGCCTGCCAACCCTCGTAGCCCGATGAGTTGTTGAAGATGTCCAACCGCGTCGCTCCGTCGAACCACACGCGCAGATCGGCGGTGATGGAATCCAACTGCACGCCTTGAACTAGTCGCCCATCGAACAAGGCATTGGCTTTCGCCTCGCCGTCCACCGGTTCGGGCAAACCAAACTGCTGAAAGTCGTCCTGGTCGGCATGGGCGATCACATCGCCTTGGATAATCCGCCAGGGGACTGCGGCGACGATCGTCGCCGCATCGCCGAACGAGAACGTCCAGTCATGCTCTCCTCGCCTTACCCGGCAGGTTTGCTGCTCAAGCGCCTTTTGTAGTTTGGCCTGCGGATCGATCGACATGTGGAGTGGTGTTTCATCACCTCGCTCGCGAGGCAACTCCTGCTAGACCTTCTCCACCGGCTTGAACCTGAACCGCCCATCCAGCAGCTCCGCCCTCGGCAGGTAAGCCCGCAGATACATCGCGAACGACCCGGCCTTCGGCGCCGGCAGCCAGTTGGACGAGCGGTCGCCGCCCGGGTCGGTGCGGCCGATCCACAGGGTCAGCGAGCCGTCGGCCTCGCGCTTCAGCCCCGCCGTGCGGTCGCCGATCGCGTAGCGGTTCAGAGGGTTGTCGGTGAAGAAGAACTGGCCGTCGGCCGTCGCCTCGTACATCGACAGCGACCAGAAGCCGTCCAGCGGCATGTCGGCCGGCAGGTTCAGCCGGTAGAGGCCGTCGCCCGTGAACAGGCCCGCCCCGTCGTCGCCGGCCGCCTTCATGTACATCGCCTCGGCCACCGGCAGCGCGCCTAGCCCCATCAGGGCGACCACCGCGCGATAGATGTAGTCCTGGCCGTAGTCGCCGAGATTGGCGCGCGGATAGGCCCAGCCGTCGGTGAAGGTCTGCCGGCCCTTGGCGAAGCGGGTGATCATCTGGGCCTGCTGGGCGCCCGTCCCCGCCGCCCCGGCGTCGAACGGTCCCGCGCCCAGGAAGGCGGCGGTCTTGCGCAGGATCTTCCGGTCCGTGGCCGGAGCCGGGTCGGCGGCCAGCAGGGCGCGGGCGGCGGCGAAATAGTCGGCCGCCTCGGCGTCGCGCGCGGCATAGGCCGGCGGGGCGGCGGCCTTGGGCCCGGTCAGCACGAAGCCGTCCTGCACCTTGCGGGCCGACGGCAGATCGGCGTCATCCACGACCAGGGTGCGGACCAGCAGCCAGGCGTGCGGCGTGGACACCCGCACGGGATTGGGTCCCTTCGACGGCTGTCCCGGCCCGACCAGGGTGAAGGTCCCGCCCTCGCCGCCCACGGTGCGCAGGCCCAGCACGGCGTTGTTGTTGGTGAACATGTCCATGATCGCCGCCGACCAATAACGCGCGCCGGTCGCGGGAACGGTCAGGGTCACCGGACCCTGGGTCAGGTCGAGGAAGGCGCTGGAATAGAGCGTGTCGTTGTTGGGCGTGGTCACCCAACGCGAGGCGTGGGTGCTGAGGTCGCGGGTGTGGGTCAGCTTGTTGATCGCCGCGCCCGGCGTCTTGAGCAGGCGCGCCCGGGTGGTGGCCATCTCGATCAGCGGCAGGGCGTAGAGCCAGGCCTCGGCGGCGGGCGAGATCTGCAGGCCCTGGGCGGCGGCCAAGCCGCTCGCGCCGACCAGGCCCAGCGCGCCAGCGCTCAGAAACAGTTGTCGACGGTTCATGCCGCCCTCTCCCCAACGTTTGTTTGAAGGGAGAAGACGACGGAAGTTTCACCGCCGCAAGTGGGCGGCGCCCCAGTGCGTCCTTCGAGGCCCGCTACGCGGGCGCCTCAGGATGAGGGACTCTGTTCTGAATTCCTCATCCTGAGGTGCGAGGCGAAGCCGAGCCTCGAAGGACGCACCGCGCGTCGATCTACTCTTCGCTGTCCGGCTTTTCGGCCTTCGCCGCCTTCTGCGCCGCCAGCTTGGCCAGCACCCGGCCTCGGCCGCGCGACAGGGCGGTGACCACGCCGCGGAAGGTGCGAACTTCCTGCTCGGTCAGTCGGGCCCGGGCCAGGGGGGCGCGCAGGTTGCGGACCATCGACGGCTTCTTCTCGGGCGGATGATAGAAGCCGGCCTCCTCGAGCTGCTCCTCCAGTTGGGCGTAGAGGCCCAGCAGGCTGGACTGGTCGGCCGGCGGCTCGACGTTCTGCTCGAACTTCACCCACGGTCGGTCATCGACCGTCAGCTTCCACTCATAGGCGGTGATCGACACCGCCTGGGCCAGGTTCAGCGACCGGAAGCGCTCGGCGATCGGAATGCTGATGATCGCCTGGCACATGGCGATGTCGTCGGTCTCCAGCCCGGCCCGCTCGCCGCCGAACAGCAGGCCGACGGCGTGACCCTGCCCTACCTCGTCCGACAGCTGGGCGGCGGCTTCGCGCGGGGTGACCACCGGCAGGCGGGTCTCGCGCGGCCGGGCCGTGGTGGCGAACACCAGCTTCAGGTCGGCGATCGCCGCTTCCAGGCTGTCGAACACCTTGGCGTTGTCGAGCGGCCAGGTGGCGCCCGAGGCGCTGGGCCAGGCGCGCTCCTGGGGCCAGCCGTCGCGCGGCTTGACCAGTCGCAGGTCCTCGAGCCCGAAATTGGCCATCACCCGGGCGACCGCGCCGATGTTCTCGGCCATCTGCGGGTGGTTGAGGATCACGCAGGGCGGGGGAAATTCAGAGCTCATCGCCTCCCTTTGCCGCCGGACCGCCGCGTGGTGCAAGCCCCACAATGACGGTTCGCGCGTTTAGCCCCGGTCCAGCTCGTGCTGAAGCTCACCGAGAGTCCCCCAGGGATGTCCATGTTCCGATACGCCGCCGCCCTTTGCCTGATCCTCCTGCTGGCCGGATGCGGCGAGCCGCCGATGTTGGGTCAGAAGGATCCGCTGTTCGACCGCGAGAAGATGACTGCCGACTTCCAGCCGCTCGCCGATCGCGTCGCGCCGGGCCGTCTGGGCGTCGCCGTCGAAGACCTGAGCACCGGCCAGATCATCTCGTTCAACGGCGAGACGCGCTTTCCCCTGCAGGGGGTGTTCATGGCGCCGTTGGGCGCGGCGGTCATGGCCGAGGTCGAGGCCAAGCGGCTGCGTCTGGACGACATCGTGTTGATCGAGGACGTCGACCTGTCCCCGCCCCCCAGCGGCGTCGCCGACCTTTGGGCGGGGCCCATGACCTACAGTGTCCAGGACCTGTTGGAGCGTGCGATCGTGAACGGCGACAACACCGCCGCCGACGTCTTGCTGAAACGGGTCGGCGGTCCCGGCGCGGTCACCGCCTGGCTGCAAGGTCGCAAGGTCCCTGGGTTGGACATCGACCGCTATCAGCGCCAGCTGCAGCCCGACAGCCTGGGCCTGGCCTCGTTCCGCGCCGGCTGGAAGGGCGAGGCCGCCTATCGCGCCGCCCTGGACAAGGTCCCTCCCGCCGAGCGGCGACGCGCGACCCTGGCCTATCTGGCCGATCCCCGCGACACCGCCACGCCGCTCGGCGCCCTGCGGTTCCTGGAGGCCCTGAACCAGGCCGAGCTGCTGCAAACGGACTCCCGTCGCCTGCTGGGCCGCATCATCAGCCAGACCCCGTTGGCCCCGAACCGCCTGCGCGCCGCCCTCCCCGACGGCGCCCGCCTGGCTCACGTTCCGGGCACGGCCCGCACGGACCAAGCCTTCACGCCCGCCGTCAACGACATCGGCGTCTACACCCTCAAGGACGACCGCAAGTTCGCCGTGACGGTGTTCGTGTCGGGTTCGACGCTCAGCGTGGCCGAGCAGGAAAAGGTGATCGCCGATGTCGGGCGGGTGGTGATCAAGGCCGCGAAATAGACTTCGCGCGAATCGCGACGGCCAGGATCGCGACGGCCTCGTCGATGCGGCCGGCCTCGATCTGGCCGAAGCCGAGGACCAGGCCCGGCGGCGGGCGCTCGACGGCGAAGCTGACCAGGCTCTCCACGGCCACGCCCGAACGACCCGCCCGTGCGACCACCGCCTCGGCATCGACGGTCCCGGACAGCAGAGCGGCCAGGTGCAGGCCGGCCGTGGCCGGTATCGGCTCCAGCAGGTCGCCGCAATGCCGCGCCAGGGCCTGCAGCAGGACCGCGCGCCGCTCGGCATAGATCCCGCGCATCCGTCGAACATGGCGGGCCAGATGCCCCTCGCCGATGAAGGCCGCCAGGGTGGCGTGCTCGATCGCCGGTCCATGCCAGTCGCTGTGGGCTCGCGCCGCCGTCAGGGTTTCGCGGAAGCGATCGGGGATCACGACGAAGCCGATGCGCAGGGCCGGCAACAGGCTTTGCGAGAAGGTGCCGACATAGACGACGCGGTCGTCGCGATCGAGCATGCGCAGGCTGTCCAGCGGCGCGCCGTCGAAGCGGAACTCGCCGCCATAGTCGTCCTCGACGATCACCGCATCGTGCTCGGCGGCGAAGGCCAGCAGCGCCTGGCGCCGCCGGGGCGATAGCGGCGCGCCCAGCGGAAACTGCGAGGGCGTCACGCAGATCACCGCCGCGTCCGGGGGCAGTTGGTCGACCACCAGCCCCTCGCGGTCGACCGGCACGGTGCGAACCTGCGCCCCGGCGGCGGCGAAGGCCGCACGGGCGGCGGGATAGCCGGGATCCTCCACCACCACGACCCGGCGTTCGGGCGTCAGCAGCGTGCGGGCCAGCAGGTCGAAGGCCTGCTGCGCGCCGACCGTGACGATCACGTCTTCCGGCGCGCAGGCGATAGCGCGGGCGAAGGACAGATGCCCGGCGATGGCTTCTCGCAAGGCCGGGTGCCCGCTGGGCTCGCGATAGGCGACCGGGTTGCGGGAGTACTGGCGCAGGACCCGGCCCGTCAGGCGGCCCCAGATGTCGAACGGAAAACGCGTCGCGTCGGGCCGGCCGGGGCGCAGGTTGTAGGCGATGGCCGGGTGAGTGGGCGCCTCGCCGCCGCTAGCGGTCCTTGGGGAGGCCGGAGCGACGAAGGTCCCGGCGCCGGGCCGCGCGACGATGTGGCCCTCGCCGAGCAGCATGTCGTAGACAGCCATCACCGTATTGCGCGACAGGCCCAACTGGTCGGCCAGGGCCCGACTTGCGGGCAACTGAAGGCCGGCGGCCAGTCGACCCGCGACGATCGCCTGGCGCAGTTGCGCGTGCAACTGGCGGCGCACATCCCGCGACCCGGCGGCCGGAAGTTGCAGTTCGAGTTCGAGAACGGCGTTCATCGTCGCTGTTGTGCGCGACCGCCGGACCCAGCTCAAGACCGCATTGGCGCCCCAAGGATCGCCCCGACTGGATCTCGTTCCCGGCCGCCCCCGCCTGCCATGCTCCTGGCGGGCAAGGGAGATCGTGACGATGAAAACCGCATTGGGCGCTCTGGGCGCCGTGTTTCTCGGCCTGGCCCTGGCGACGACGTCGCCGGCCCTCGCCGACCAGGACAACGTCAAGCTCAAGCCGCCAGCCGACCTTTCGGGCCTTCACGCCTTCGACCACCGGGTCGGCAAATGGCATGTCCGCCACCGCCGCCTGAAGGAGCGCCTGGCCGGCGACACCCGGTGGGAGGACTTCACCGGCGAGCAGGTCTGGTGGAGCACCCCGGACGGTCGCGGCAACGCCGACGACAATCTGCTGCGCCTGCCGGGCGGCGACTACTACGGCTTCACCGTGCGGGCCTATGACCAGGCGACCGGCCTGTGGGCGATCTGGTGGCTGGACAGCCGCAACCCGCACGGCCCCCTTGATCCCCCCATGAAGGGCCGGTTCGTCGACGGCGTCGGGACCTTCTATGCCGACGACACCCTGCGCGGAAAACCGATCAAGGTGCGGTTCATCTGGTCGAACATCACCGCCACCTCGGCCCATTGGGAGCAGGCCTTCTCGCCCGACGGCGGCAAGACCTGGGAGACCAACTGGTATTCCGACTTCTCCAAGGCGGACTGAGCATGAACGGCGATCTCGATCGTCGCGCCGTGGTCGGCTTGGTCCTGACGGCGTTGCCGGCCCTGGCGACGGCCCGCGAGGCTTTCGCGCGCCAAACAGCCCCGGCGAGTGGCGGGTCGATCCATGACTTCGACTTCTTCCTCGGGTCCTGGCACGTGCGGCACCAGCGGCTGCGCCGACGACTGGTGGGCGACCAGAGCTGGGAAGAGTTCGAAGGCTCGACCACCTGCCAGGCTCTGCTGGGCGGCGTCGTGAACCTCAACGAGAGCGTCGCCCGACGCGCCGGCGGTCCGTCGAGCGGCCTGGGCCTGCGAGCCTACGACGCCAAGACCGACACCTGGGCCGACTGGTATCTCGGCGCCGCCGATCCGCTGACGATCGACAAGCCCGGGATCGGCCGGTTCCAGGACGGGGTCGGGACCTTCCTGTCGGACGACCTGTTCGAGGGACGTCCGATCAAGGTGCGCGGCCGGTTCTCGTCGCTCTCGCCGACCGAAGCGCGGTGGGAGCAAGCCTTCTCGCCCGACGATGGCGCGACCTGGGAGACCAACTGGGTCATGCGCTATTTCCGGACCGCGTGACGGCATGGAGATCCGTCGCGCCGCGCCAGCCGACCTTCCGGCCTTGGCCCCGCTGTTCGATCGCTACCGTCAGTTCTACGGCCAGCCGTCCGATCCGGACCGGGCTTGGCGCTTCCTGGCCGAGCGGCTCGAACGCGGGGAGTCGGTGGTGTTCATGGGGTTCGAGGCGCGGCGGGCGCTCGGCTTCGTCCAGCTCTATCCGGGCTTTTCGTCGGTGAGCGCGGCCAGGACCTTCGTGCTCAACGACCTCTATGTCGAGGCCGACCGGCGAGGGAGCGGGACGGGGCGCGGCCTGGTGGCCGCCGCGACCGCCCATGCCCGCGAGGCCGGCGCAGTCAGCCTGTCGCTGCAGACCGGCGTCGCCAACGACGCGGCTCGGCGCCTCTACGAAAGCTTGGGCTGGATGCGGGAGACGCGGTTCCTGGACTATGGCTTGAGCCTGGTCACGGCCGCGATCGTCGAAGGCTGACGCCCTACTCCGCCGGCGTCATTTCCGCCGGGCGGGTCATCCGCGCTCGCGCCAGGGCTTCCAGCAGTTGTCCCGGGCGCACCGGCTTGGACAGGTGGAGGTCGGCGCCGACGGCCTTGGCGGCGGTCACATGTTCTTCCATGGCGTTGGCGGTCAGCATGATCAGCAGCACCGGCGGGGCGCCGGCGGCGGCTTCGCGTTCGCGGATCAGGCGGGTGGCGGTCAGGCCGTCCATGACCGGCATCTGCATGTCCATCAGGATGGCGTCGAAGGCCCCGGGCGTGAAGGCGTCCAGCGCCGCTTGGCCGTCCTCGACCATGGTCAGGTCCACGGCGAACGGCTGGAGGATGATCTCGACGACCTTCTGGTTGGTCGGATGGTCCTCGGCGACCAGCACGCGCAGCCCTTCGAGCGAAATCTCCTCCTCGTCGTCGAAGGCTTCGTCCTCGACGGCCTGGACGCGGGGCAGCGGCAGATCGACCCGGAACATCGCCCCGCGACCGAGCACGGCCCGGGCGTCGATCCGCCCGTCCATCATCTCGGCCAGGGCCGCGCAGATCGACAGGCCCAGGCCGGTGCCGCCGAACTGCCGGGTGATCGACTGGTCGGCCTGGACGAAGCGCTTGAACAGCCGCTCGCGCACGGTGTCGTCGAAGCCCACCCCGGTGTCGGTGACCGTGAAGGTGAGGCCCCCATCTCGGTCATTGTCGGCCCGCTCGACGCTGAGGATCACTTCGCCCATGACGGTGAACTTGACGGCGTTGGCCAGCAGGTTGTTGAGGATCTGGCTGATCCGCCCGCTGTCGCCCAGATAGCTGCCCGCGACGCCCGGCTCGATCGACCAGCGGAAGTGCAAGGACTTGGCCTCGGCCGAGGCGCGGTGCAGCTCGGCGACGCCGCCGACCAGTTGGGCCAGGTCGAAGGGCGCCGGGTTCAGCCGGAACTGGCCGGCCTCGATCTTGGAGACGTCGAGGATGTCGCCCAGCACCTGCTCCAGCAGGCGGCCCGACGAGGTGACCAGGGCGGCCAGTTCGCGGCGACGCTCGGGGTCGCACTCCTCGGCCAGGCGGTCGCCGATGGCGATGACG
>FSTO01000003.1_pt1 | contig 8451 bp, 6 predicted proteins | sample 1636981 | NCBI WGS metagenome assembly FSTO01 (sample SAMEA3914819, study PRJEB12502) | metagenome | biome: forest; material: soil | place: Canada | collected 2010-06-26 | depth 0.3 m | reverse complement strand
GGCCTTGGGGATCGGGCCGACCGAGATGGAGAACTCGTCGAACTGACCGGGCGCAATGCCCGTGCCGCTCGAGGTCCAGGTCACGGCAGAGATGGTCTTCGACACCGTGAAGTCGCCGACCTTGACCGGCTTGGCGTGCTTGACCTCGGTGACCTTGACGGTCCATCCCGGCTTGGACTGCGTACTGACGAAGGCGAACGGGGTCTTCGCCGGCAGGTTGACGGTGACGCTCGTCGTCGAGGCCGTCTCGGACTCGGTCGGAACGCGGAACACGAGCTTGCCGAACCCGCCGGCTGTGGCGTCGGGGGACGACACCGAGACGTGGGCCGATGCAGCCGAGGCGACACCGATCAGGGCAAGGGAGAAGCAGGCAGCGCACATGCGCATGCCCAGGCGTTGGGTCATGAATGATCTTTCGGGTCTGTGTGATGAGGACGGTTCGGTCAGACGACGCCGACCGGGGGTCCCCTCAGACCGGTGCCACCGGCGAACACGAAGGCCGGTGGGCGCGGATCGTCATGCGAGGCAAAGCGACGGGTCGCGCCACGCACCATGAGTGCGGGCGGTGTCGCGAGAAGCGGTACGACGCGGAGGCCGAGGCGCTCGGCGAGGGCCCACAGGAACTGTTCACCGCGGGCCAGGACTACCGCGGTCAGGCCGGTCGCGACGATGTGCCCGAGGATCATGGCCGCGCCGAGCGGGGCCATCGTGCTGCCGACAACGCAGCCGAGGTGGACGGCGATCTGCGCGATCAGCAGGAGCCCGATGATCTGGCCCAGGGTGAGGCGCCGGCCGCCGAGCGACCAGGCCACGGCCATCACGACTCCGAGGACCGTGAACGTCACCGGGGCCGGGGACATGTGCCCGCCGCCCATCGTGTGACCCGCGAGCGCAAGGGTGAGGCCCACGATCGAGGCCGCCGCCGACCGCAGCAGGCGAACCGGCCAGGCCGTCGCGCCGAGCGCATCGCAAGCCGTCGTCGAAGTCACCTGATGAGGATAACGGCCCGGTCCGAGGACTCGACAAAGGCGTCAGATCGTTGCACCGGGTCGGAGATTTCAGCCCATTGCGATCCCTTCGGCGGCGAATTCCTGTGCCCGCTCCGATGTCATCGAAAAGTAACCGGTGGCGGGGAAAATCGGGGTGTTGGTGCATGCGTCATTGCCCGGTCCCAGCAGTTACGCTGGCCCGGTGACTGACTTCTCAACACTGACCCAGCAGACCATCGCCCTCGACGAGAAATGGGGCGCCCATAACTACCACCCGCTCCCCGTTGTCATCGCCGAGGCCGAAGGCGCCTGGCTCACCGACGTCGAGGGCAACCGCTACCTCGACTTCCTCTCGGGCTACTCGGCCCTGAACTTCGGTCACCGCCATCCCGCGCTGATTCAGGCCGCGCACGACCAGCTGGACCGGCTGACGCTCACCTCGCGCGCCTTCCACAACGACCAGTTCGGGCTGCTGTGCAAGGAGCTCGCCGAGCTCACCGGCACCGAGATGGTGCTCACGATGAACACCGGCGCCGAGGCCGTCGAGTCCGCCATCAAGGTCGCCCGCAAGTGGGCGTACGAGGTCAAGGGCGTGCCGGCCGATCGGGCCGAGATCATCGTCGCGAGCGGCAACTTCCACGGCCGCACCACGACGATCATCTCCTTCTCCGATGACGACGTCGCGCACGACAACTACGGTCCCTACACGCCCGGCTTCGTCACGGTTCCGTACGGCGATGCCGAGGCACTGCGCGCCGCGATCACGCCCAACACGGCCGCGGTCCTGATGGAGCCCATCCAGGGCGAGGCCGGCGTGATCGTCCCGCCCGAAGGCTTCTGGGCAGCGGCACGAACTGCCTGCGATGACAACAACGTCCTCCTCATCGCCGACGAGATCCAGTCGGGTCTCGCCCGCACCGGCAAGCTGTTCGCGCTGGACCACGAAGACGTCCGCGCCGATCTCTACACGCTAGGCAAGGCCCTCGGCGGCGGCATCATCCCCGTCTCGGCCGTCATCGGTCGCGCCGACGTCCTCGGTGTCCTCAAGCCGGGCCAGCATGGCTCGACCTTCGGTGGCTACCCCGTCGCATGTGCCGTCGCCCGCAAGGTCGTCGAGCTGCTCGCCACGGGTGAGTTCCAGGAGCGGTCGACCGAGCTCGGCTCATACCTGCACGGCCGTCTCAACGAGCTCGTCGGTCACGGTGTGGCCGAGGTACGAGGTCGCGGCCTGTGGGCGGGCGTCGACCTCGATCCGGCCGGCAAGCCGGGCCGTGAGGTGTCGCTGGCCCTGCGCGACAACGGCGTCCTCTGCAAGGAGACCCACGAGCGCACGCTGCGCATCGCTCCCCCGCTCGTCATCACGAAGGACGAGATCGATCAGGCCCTCGAGGCCCTCGTCAAGGCGATCGGCTGATCTCAGAAACTGTTGACCGTCGAGCTCAACCGGGATGAGCCGTCGTCATTGCGACGGACCTCGATCCGGTCGGCGACGCGCTGCTTGAGCTCTTCGACGTGGCTGACGATGCCGACGACCCGGCCGCCCCTGGAGAGCTTGCCGAGCTCCGACATCACCCGGTCGAGGGACTCCGAATCGAGTGAGCCGAAGCCCTCGTCGACGAAAAGCGTTCCGAGCTCGATGCCGCCGGACTCCCCCGTCACGACATCTGCGAGGCCGAGAGCGAGGCAGAGCGAAGCGTTGAACGTCTCACCGCCGGAGAGTGTCCGTGGCTCGCGCTGACGACCGGTCTCGCTGTCGAGCACGGCCAGGGCGAGACCCGTACGGCGCCCACCTCCCTTGCCTTCCTTCTCATCGATGCGCAGCAGCTGATAGCGGCCATTGGACATCGGCCCGTAGCGGACATTGGCGGCATCGACGACGGCATCGAAACGTCTCATCAGGACGTAGGTGCCGAGGGTGATCTTGTTGATGTTGGCGGGATGACTGCCGTCGGCGATGCCGGCCATACGGTCGATCGCCCCGGCATCGGAAACAGCCGAGCGGTAGGCGCCAAGAGATGTGGCGAGGGCCTCGGCCGCCGCATCGGTCTGCGTCGAGCGTTCTCGGAGGACGACCGAGAGGCGATGGGCCGCAGCGTAGGTCTCCTCGCAGGCCTCACGGTGGGCCTGGGCCCCTTCGAGCTCGACGACCTCGTCGCCGCTCAGTGCTGCCAGCTCGTCCGATGCGAGTCGCTCGTCGACGACCTTGACCTCGGCGTCGTGATCCTGGAGCCGGTCACTCAGTGACTCCACCTCGGCGGGATCGAGCGCCGCCGCCCTGGCCTCATCAATCGTCGCGAATTGCGCCTCGGCAATCGCCACGTCAACCTCTCGTTGACGCGTGAGGACGACGGCATCGGCGGCATCACGCGCGGCCCGGGCAGCGGTGACCCGATCGACGACCTGGCGTCGCTCGTTGAGCGAATCGACCAGATCGGCGAGCGATGTGGCGCGTCCGCCCAGGGCGTCCTCGATGCGGGTTGTGTCGGCCTCGAGCGCCTTGTCGGCAGCGCCGAGCTCGGTGGTCACCGAGGCGTGCTCGACCCGCGCATCGGCCAGTGCCTGCTCATCGGCCATCAGCTGGACCCGAGCCTTGTCGAGATCGCGGATGGCGTCCTCGGATCCGGCGGCGGCCTCTTCGACCTCGGCCAGTTGCTTCGTCGCCTCGTCGAGTGCCAGCTGGGCGGGAACCGTCGACATGCCGCCAGCCTGCTCACGCTTCGCCGCGAGCCGGACCTTGCAGGCGTTGACAGCCTCACGGGCTGCGCGTAGCGACTCCTCGGCCTCGGCCAGTCGCACCTCGGCGGCCTCGAACTCGTCATCGCTCGGATGGCCCTCGGCCAGTGTGGCCGGAGCGGGGTGCTCGGCGGACCCGCATACGACGCACGGCTCGCCGGGAACCAGCCCGGCGGCGAGGACTCCGGCGTAGCCGTCGATGCGACGAGCCCGCAACTGGGTGAGATCGGTGTTGGCCTGGTGGGCTTCTACTGCGGCTCCGGCCAATCGAAGCTCGAGGCCGTCCAGCTCGGCCAGCAGACCTGTGACATCGTGTGCCGCCTGGAGGGACAACTGCGCCCGCTCGGCCTTGTCGCGGCACGCGGGGATCCGCTCGGCGGCCATGGCGCGCTCGTGGACATCCTTCTCGAGCAGCTTGATGATGCGCGGCGACTCGATCAGGCGTTCGCCGACCAGCCCGATCGTCTTGTCGAGGTCGACCAGCCTGAGCCTCAGCGACGTGATCGTACGGACGCGATCGCGCAATCCGGTCTCGACGAGGAGCAGGTCGTTGAGCTGGGTGACTTCGGTCGACAGCCGGTCGCGCTCCTCGAGGAGGGTTGACGCCTCGATGTCTTCGGCCCGGGTGCCGTGCTCGGCATGGGCCTGCTCGACCCGCGCCTGGGCGTCGAAGGCCTGGCGCTGCGAACCCCGGAGCCCCGCGATGAGGCGCGACACATCATTGGCGCGGCGGGCCAGATCGAGTTGCTCGCGGAGACCCGCAATGGCCGATGATCGGGCGTCGAGGGCTTGTCGCCGCACGATCAGCTTTGACCTCAGCAACAGCAGGTCCCTGAGCCGTAGCTGCGCAGCCTCATCGGCCTGGGCTGCCTTGAGCGCCTCATCGGCATCGGCCTCCAGCCTGGCCACCTCGGCTGCCTGATCGGAGATCCAGGACCGGACCTCGGCACTCAGGACCTCGGCGGCATCGAGATCGTCGGTGCTCAGCTCGCCCTCGGCGAACTCGTGCTGCGAGGCGGTGCGGAAGCTGGCGAGCGCATTGCCCGAATCGACCCTGGCCGACGTGATGGCCTGACCGGTCTCGCGGCGTCGGGCGACGAGCTCGGCCGTGAGTTGTTCGTAGACATCGGTCCGGAAGATCGACTGCAGCAGCGCCTTGCGGGTCTCGCCTCCTGCTCGCAGGAACCTGGCAAACTCCCCTTGCGGGAGCACGACTGTCTGGAGGAACTGCTGGCGGTTGAGGCCGATCAGCTCGGTGATCTCGGTGCCGGTGTCACGTGCGCCGACAGCCAGCTCGACCTTGACCTCCGGGTCGTCGAGGGATGGCAGCCGTGACAGGGTCGCCGACTCCTTCTTCTCGGTGACGCCCTTGCCGTCCCGTCGCGGACGGAAATGGGCCGGCGTCCGGTGGATGCGGAAGTCGCCGGCCTGGGTCGAGAAGATCAGGTCGACGAATGGCGTGACCCCATCGGCCGCGTGATGCGAATGGAGTCGTTGCTTGCTCGACTCCTCGCCGGCCAGTCCGCCGTAGAGGGCGAACACGATCGCGTCGATGATGGTTGACTTGCCCGCACCGGTCGGCCCCTCGAGCAGGAAGAGGCCCGAGGCGCTGAGGGCGTCGAAGTCGATCGTGTGCTCGCCCGCGAATGGGCCGATCGCCTGGAACGTGAGGGTATGGAGCTGCATCAGGCCATCAGCTCCCTCTTGCTGACGGCGTCGTACGCGTCCTGGAGGACGAGGAGCTCGTCATTCGTCGGAGGCGTCGACGTGACGAACTCGACGAACTGCGTGGCCACGTCGAGCGTGCTCATGGCCTCCATGACGACTGGAGCCGTGCCCCTGGCGGTCGCGGCGGCACCCGCATAGGTGACGCCGAGGATGTGGGCGAACCGCTCGCGAAGCCGGCTCTGCATGCTCTCGGGGTAGGTCGGATCGGTGACCTTGAGCACGACCCAGGCATCGGCCCATTGCTCATGGTCGGGGCCGAGGAGCTCGTCCATCGTGCCGGTGAGCTCCTTGAGCGGACGCGGCACCGGCGTCGGGATCAGCGTGAAGGTCGGGACGCCGGTGGCCCCGATGTCGAGGAGGACGCTCGACTTCTTGTGATCCTTCTCCTTGATCGAGAACGCCAGGGGAGAGCCCGAATAGCGCATCAGCGTCTGGGAGTCGGGCAGCGTGATCTGTTGCGGGCCGTGGAGATGGCCGAGGGCGACGTAGTCGACACCGTCGAAGACCGCGGACGGCACGGAGTCGACGCCGCCGACCGAGATGTCACGTTCGCTGTCGGGCGACCTGGCTCCTCCGATGACGAAGGCGTGGGCCATGACGACCGAACGCAACGGCCGCTCCCCATCGACGCGGCCGGCGAGCTCGGCGCGTACGCGGTCCATCGCCGCGGTCAGGACACCCTCGTGCGACCTGGGCGGGAACTCGCCGGCCGCATTGCGCAGGGGCGTGCGGGCGAGATCGGGATCGAGGTAGGGCAGTCCGTAGACCGCGACATCGACGTCATCGCCGGCCAGGATCACCGGGGTGTCGAAGTCATCCAACGAGGCCAGGATTCGTACGCTGTCGCGCATCAGATCGGCGCCGAATCCGAGCCTGGTCGCCGAGTCGTGATTGCCCGGCGTCACGATGACGGTCGTGAGCTCGCTGAGGCGGGTGAGGGCCTGATTGAGGAGTCTGACCGTCTCGACCGCGGGGTAGGCGCGGTCGTAGACATCGCCCGAGACGAGCAGCGCATCGACGTCGTGCTCCTTGACGACCTCGACCAGGTGATCGAGGAAAACCTCCTGGTGCTCATGCAGGTCGAAACCGTGCAGAGTCCGGCCCAGATGCCAGTCGGAGGTATGAAGGATTCTCACAATTCTCACGGTAGGCGTTGCCACCGACAAGCCGTTTGAGGCGCGCCTGAGCTCAGTCGAAGAAGCCTTTTCCGCCCGGCGGTTCGGGCGACATGGCCGAATCCGCATCGGTGTACGGCGTGGACGCCGCGAAGGTCCGAGCGACCGTCTGACCAGCGATGACCCGGTACGGAAACGCCGACCGTGCAGCCTTCGTGGTCAGGGCCTCGCCGGGAAGTTCGACCCGCGACGCGCATACCAGGACGTTGCCGAAGCGTCGTCCCTTGAACGTCGCGGGTTCGGCGCTGAGCAGCACGTGGGGGAACGCCAGGCGCAGCCCGGCCAGCACCCGGCGCAGATAGTCGAACGGGGCCCGATCGGTCAGGTTGAGCATCAGCATGCCGCCGGGGACCAGGACCGTCGCGGCCTGGCTCAGGGCCTCGGCCGTCGTGAGGTCGGCGGGCACCCGGGCACCGTCGAAGGCATCCACGATCACGACATCGGCGTAGTCCTCGCGCATCGCGGCCAGTCCCCCGCGCCCGTCGACCCCGCGCACCTTGATGCCCGAGCGCTGAGGCAACGGCAGGTGTTCGCGCACGTATGCCGTCAGGGCCTCATCGGGCTCCAGCACGATCTGCGGGGATCGCGGTCGGGTCGCGGCGACGTACCGGGCCAGTGTCATACCCGCTCCCCCGACGTGAATCACCCGGATCGGCTCACGCCCCGGCGCGAAGGCCTCCAACGCGTCGGCCATCCGCTGGATGTAGTCGAACTCGAGCCATTCTGGATCGTCGAGGTCGACATAGGACTGATCCGTCCGGCCCACTTGCAACAGGAAGCCCGTCCCACGATCGCGATCGGGTTGCAGTGAGAAGTCGGACGCCACGCGCCAACCCTAGGCCTTGTATCGCTCGTAGTGGATGGCTTCCTCGAGCGGTCGCTTCTGTCGCCAGCCGTGGCGTTCGAGGTCGGGCACGTCCTGCAGCTTCGTCACGTTGCCGAGGCACAGCCAGGCGATCGGCCGTATGCCGTCGGGGATGTCGAGCAGATCGGCCAGGAACTGCTCGCGGTAGAACGAGACCCAGCCGACGCCGAGGCCCTCGGCGGTCGCGGCGAGCCACAGGTTCTGGATCGAGAGACATGTCGAGTAGAGGCCGGCGTCGGCGATCGCGTGGCGGCCGAGGACATGCTCTCCCCCGCGGGAGGCGTCATACGTCACGACGACGCCGAGACCGGACTCCATGACGCCTTCGACCTTGATCTTCGAGAAAGTCTGCTGGCGCTCGGCGGGGAGGCTCGCATTGAAGATCTCGCGCTCTGTCTGGACGTGATCCCTGAACGCCTGTCTCGTAACCGGGTTCTTCACGAGGACGAAGTCCCACGGCTGGGAGTGGCCGACACTCGGTGCCGAGTGCGCGGCGCTCAGGATCCGCCGAAGCACATCGTCGCCGATCGGCTCACCCGAGAACTCGGCGCGCACGTCGCGGCGTCGTCGGATGATTTCGTAGAGGTCGTGATCTGCCAACAGAGGCATGGGGGCTCCCGCTCGTTCGTTGCGAGGCCGGTCTCCGGACTTCCTGTCGGCATCGACCGGTCGCCTTCCCAGACCGGGGTCCAGTGGCTGCGCAAGCGCGTGACCGGCGGCTCGAGGTCACCGTAGCGGGCCCTGTGCCGGAATCTCACCGGCTTTCCGATTCTCTCCTTGCGGAGCACCTCGCAGGTTTGTTGCCGCCTTGATCGTACGGGGTGTCGGCGAGCCCATCTATCGTGGGCGTATGGATGCCGGGCTCCGGATCACGCCGATCTCCCAGACGCCGTGGGGCGATGTCGTCCAGGTCTTCGGCACGCGGGGCGATCCGGCGAGATGCTGGTGCCAATACTTCAAG
>FSTO01000338.1_pt1 | contig 8528 bp, 7 predicted proteins | sample 1636981 | NCBI WGS metagenome assembly FSTO01 (sample SAMEA3914819, study PRJEB12502) | metagenome | biome: forest; material: soil | place: Canada | collected 2010-06-26 | depth 0.3 m | reverse complement strand
TAGCTGGGATACCAGACCATGTTGCTGGGACCCTTCACGAACGAGAGGCCGCCATAGATCTGGTATTTGGGCCCTTCCCAGAAACGCGGGGCTTGCCAGGCGATCTTGATGCTGTCGCGATAGGGCGTGCGGGCGATGGCGGTCTTGTAGGCCGGGCTGAAATCCGCGTCGATCTTGGCTAGCACCGGCAGCGGGATGGTCGAAATGCAGTAGTCGGCCTCGATCGTCAGGTCCTGGTTCGCCACCTTGTCGTGATAAGCGATCTTGACGCCCTTCCCCGTCTTGCGGATCTGGCGCACCTCGCACTGGCGCTTGATGATCTTGGGACCCAGGGCCTTGGCGAAGGCGTGGGGAATGGCGTCCATGCCGCCCTTGGGCTGGAACATGGTGGCCTGCATGTCGATGGTCTCCTCGAACAGCACGCCGTTCCAGAGGTCTTCGTCGAGCAGGGCCTTCATGCTGATCGGGTCGAAGGGCGTGGCGCGCTCGTCGCCGGCCCCGGGCTCGATCTTCAGGCCGGCCCGTTCGGAGCCCTTGTAGAGGAGGTCGGTCGACAGGTCGCCGTAGGTCTTGAGGAAGGCCACCATCCGCTGCTTGTCGTCGGCGGTCAGGTCCGCGTCGAGCGCGCCCTTGTTGATCGCCTTGGCCAACAGTTCGGAGACGTGGCCGCGGGTGTCGTTGATCGCCGTCCGCATCTTGATCGGCTTGCCGTCGTTGGCCATCGGGTTGAGCAGCAGGGCGCTGCGGCTGGTGTTGACCTCGACCTCCAGCTCGACGCCCAACTCGCGGCAATAGCCCAGCACGATCTGGTGATGGCTGGGCAGGCGCGCGGCGCCGGCGTTCATGTACTGGCCATCGTCGAACGCGCAGACCTGACGCGAGCCGTCGGTCATCTCGATCTTGTCGCCCTTGCGCACGGTCCACACTCGGCCGCCGGTGCGGGCCCGGGCTTCCAGGATCGTGCAGTCGTAGCCGGCCTTGCCCAGCTCCCAGGCCGCCGCCATGCCCGCCACCCCGGCCCCGAGGATCACCACCTTGGCGCCCCTGCCCCCGCCGCCCTTGGCCAGGTCCGGCGGCGCGCCGGCGAAGGCCGTCGCCGGGGCCAGCAGCCCTAGCGCCTGCATGGCGGTGAAGGCCGCGCCGTAGCCGCCGGACGCCCCGATGGCCTGAATGAAACTGCGACGACTGACCGGCATGCAACCCCCTGTGCTCAATGACTGGGGCCATGCGAGGCGGCCGGTTCCGGAGGGTCAAACCAAAGACGCCGGCGCCGCGCACATGCTTGCGCGGCGCCGCTGGAGCTTGCGGACGGCGCCGCATTTCGCGGCGCTGGCCCGACATCCGTGCGCGTTCAGGCAAGCCGCCGGACGCTTACGGACAAACGAGTCGCGCCTAGACTGGCAGCGGATTGATCGCCTTGAATGGCCCTTCGCGCCAATAGGGGTAATGCGGATAGGCCGGGGTCACGGCGCTGGCGGCGTCCAGGCGCGCCACCTGCTCGGGCGTCAGCGCCCAGCCGATCGCGCCAAGGTTCTGGCGCAGCTGCGCCTCGTTGCGCGCCCCGATGATCACGCTGGAGACAGTGGGCCGGCGCAGCAACCAGTTGAGGGCGATCTGCGGCAGGCTCTTGCCGGTCTCGGCGGCGATCGCGTCCAGGGCGTCGACCACCGCATACAGCCGCTCGTCGTCGACCGGCGGGCCGGCGTCTGCGGTCTCGTGCAGACGGCTGACGGCGGGAAGCGGCTGGCCGCGACGGATCTTGCCGGTCAGGCGGCCCCAGCCCAGCGGACTCCAGACCATGGCCCCGACGCCCTGGTCGATGCCCAGCGGCATCAACTCGTGCTCGTAGTCGCGGCCGACCAGCGAGTAGTAGGTCTGGTTGGCCACGTAGCGCGGCCAGCCATGCTTGTCGGCGATGGCCAGCGACTTCATCAACTGCCACCCCGAAAAGTTGGAGGCGCCGACATAGAGCACCTTGCCCGCCGTGACGAGGTCGTCGAGGGTCGACAACACCTCCTCGATCGGGGTGAAGGCGTCGAACGCGTGCAGTTGCAGCAGGTCGATGCGGTCGGTGCGCAGGCGCTTCAGCGCCGCCTCGACACCGCGCGTCAGGCGCGAACTGCCGGCGTCGAGCGGTCCGGGGCCGGCCGGCAAGCCGATCTTCGTCGAGATCAGCGCCTGGTCGCGAAGCCCTTCCAGGGCCCCGCCGAGGATCTCCTCCGACGCGCCGTTCGAATAGACGTCGGCGGTGTCGAAGAGGGTGACGCCGGCTTCCAGGCAGATCTCGATCAGCCGACGGGCCTGGGCGGCGTCGGTGTCGCCCCAGGCGCTGAACAGCGGACCCTGGCCGCCGAAGGTGCCCGCGCCGAAGCTGAGGGCCGGAACCTTCAGGCCCGATTTTCCGAGTTGGCGGTATTCCATGGAGTTGTCCTCTTCGTTGAAATCCATCCCACCGCCGCCTTCCCGGCGAAGGCCGGGACCCAGATTCATCCGGAGCGTCTCGTGGGTTTCACCTGGACCCCGGCCTTCGCCGGGGAGACGGGGAAAGCTCAGGCCGGCTTCAACGCCCTTCGCTCAACAGAGAGGCTGAAGGCGGCCAGGGCAAGGGCCGACAGCGGCACGGCGGCCGCGACCAGGGGCACCGAGGCCAGGCCCGGGCCGTGGGCGATCACCGCACCGCCCAGCCAGGCTCCGAACGCGTTGCCGAGGTTGAAGGCGGCGATGTTCAGGCTGGAGGCCAGACCCTGGCCCGCGCCGCCTGCCTGCGACAGCACCCGCATCTGCAACGGCGCCACGGTGGCGAAGGCGGCCGCGCCCAGGGCGAAGGCGGCGACCACCGCCCCGATACGGTCGTGGAAACCGAACGCCGAGGCCACAAGCACCACGGTCAGGATGGCCAGCGAGCCCAGCAAAGCCGGCGCCAGGGCCTTGTCCGCCCAGCGACCGCCGACCAGGTTGCCGCCGACCAGGCCCGCGCCGAACACCAGCAGGATCGGCGAGACGGCCTCCTTGGAATAGCCGGCCAGCTCGGTGAGGATCGGCTGGATGTAGGTGAAGACCGCGAACACCCCGCCGAAGCCCAGCACGGTCATGGCCAAGCCCATCTGCACCTGCGGCCGGGCCAGGACGGCGAACTCCTCGCGCAACGGACCGGGCTCGGCGGTCTCCTTCTCGCGCGGCACAAGCGCGGCCAGCACCGCGAAGGCGACCAGGCCGATCGCCCCCACGGCCCAGAAGGTCGAGCGCCAGCCGAAGGCCAGGCCCAACCACGAGCCGAAGGGCACGCCTAGCAGAGTGGCCAGGGTCAGGCCAGTGAACATGATGGCGATGGCCGAGGCCTTGCGCTGCGGCGGGACCAGGCTGACGGCGACCAGAGAACCGACCCCGAAGAACGTACCGTGGGCCAGGGCGGTGACGATCCGCGCCGCCATCAGCAGGCCGTAGGTCGGCGCCAGGGCGGCCGCGATGTTGCCGATCGTGAAGATGGCCATCAGCACCAGCAGGGTGGTCTTGCGCGGCAGGCGGCGGGTGGCGATCGTCAGGATCGGCGCGCCCACGAAGACGCCCAGGGCGTAGCCGGTCATCAGCAGGCCGGCCTGCGGGATCGAGACTCCGAGGTCCGCCGAAACCTGCAGCAACAGACCCATGATCACGAACTCGGTGACGCCGATCCCGAAGGCGCCGACGGTCAGGGCATAGAGGGCGAGAGGCACGACAGGGGCTCCGGTACGGTTTCGAACCGCTGAGATGGCGCCTTCCGGTCCAGTGAATTAGACTGTCGGAAAGACAGGCATCTGTGAATTGGGGTCAAGGATGGCCAGACTGGAGATCAATCGCTCCGGCGAGATGGAGGTGTTCGCCCGGGCCGTGGAGCTGGGCGGCTTCTCGCCGGCGGCTCGCGCGCTGAAGATGACGCCCTCGGCGGTCAGCAAGCTGGTCAGCCGGATGGAGGCGCGGCTGGGCGCGCGGCTGATCAATCGCTCGACCCGCAAGCTGAGCCTGACGGCCGAGGGCCAGCTGTTCCACGAACGAACCCTGCGGGTGTTGGCCGACCTGGACGAGGCCGAGAGCGCGGTCGCCGCCAGCACCAGCCCGCGCGGCCGGGTGGGGATCAATTCCAACGTGCCGTTCGGCCTGCACCACCTGATGCCCCTGGTCCCGCGCTTCTCGGCGCTCTATCCGAAGGTGATCCTCGACATCGTGCTCAGCGACACCGTCGTCGACCTGATGGACGCTCGCACCGACGTCGCCATCCGGGTGGGGCCGATGCGGGCCTCGCAGCTGATGGCCCGCAAGCTGGGCGAGAGCCCGATGGCCGTGGTGGCGTCGCCCGACTACTTGGCCCGCCACGGCGTCCCGAAGACGCCGCGCGACTTGGCCGCCCACAACTGCATCGGCTTCAACTTCACGCGCCACTGCGACAAGTGGCCGTTCGTCGACGGCGACCAGCGGCTATCCCTGCCGGTCCATGGCGACGCCACGGCCGGCGACGGCGAAACCTCGCGCCAACTGGTCCTGGTCGGCCAGGGCTTGGCTCGACTCGCTCACTTCCACATTGGCGGCGACATCGCGGCCGGCCGGCTGGTCCCGGTGCTGGAGGCCTACAATCCCGGCGACGTCGAGGAAATTCACGCGGTCTATGTCGGCCATGGCGGCCAACTTCCCAGCCGAGTGCGGGCGCTGATCGACTTTCTGGTCGCGGAAGTCGACCTTCGCGCGCCGCCTAAGGCTTTGGCTTAGGGGCCGTCGCCGGGTCGACATAGACCGTGTCGGTCGGGCCCTGGCCGAAGATATAGACCACCACCGGCTCGTCCCGGGTCAGGGCGAAGTGATGGTCGCCGGCCGGTTCGGTATAGAAGCTGCCCGGCGGCAGAGCCTTGACCTGGGCTTCGTCGGCCTTGTCGCCATAGCCGAAATACCAGGTCCCCGAGACCACCACCGCCGTGCGGTCGTCGCGATGGCTGTGGGCGGCGATGCGGGTGTTGGCCGGAGCCCACAGCCGGATCGTGTAGGGGCCGGGCTTGGTCGGGTCGCCGGCCAGGACCGAGGTCTGGATGCCGGCGACGCCGGAGCTGCCGGGACCGGCTCCGCCCTTGCCCAGGGCGGCGATCTCGGCCGGGGTCAGACGCAGCTGGGCGCTCGGGGCGGCCTGGACGGCGGAGCCCGCCGCCAGGACCGCGATCAGGCCGAGGGTCGTCGCCCTCACGTTCCGCGCCTTCACAGCGGCTTATCCAGGAACGGGCGGACCAGGGCGATGGTGGCCTTGGGGTTCTCCTCCATGATCCAGTGGCCCGAGGCCGGGACCACGCCCTCGGTCACGTTGCTGGCGGCGAAACGCATGACGGTGGCCATCATCGGGCCGAACGACTTCTCGCCGCCCAGGGCCAGGACAGGCATGGTCAGCTTGCCGTACTGGGCCAGGAAGGCCTTGTTGTCGACGGCGTCCTGGTCGAAGGCGTGGAACTGCTCGAAGCCGGCGTGCATGGCGCCCGGGCGGGCGTAGAGCTTGGCATAGTGTTCACGCGACGCCTCATCGAACTTCTTCGGATCGGCCGAGAATTCGTTCCAGAAGCGATCGAGATAGATCCGCTCGCGGCCCGCCACCAGGCGCTCCATGTCGGGGCCGCCGAACCGGAAGTGCCACAGCAGCGGGTTCTTCAGAATCTCGTCCCAGGGGCCGATCCCCGGCACGGGGGCGTCGATCAGCACCAGGCGCGTGACCCGCTTCTGGTTCTGCACGGTGAAGGCGTAGGCGACCATGTTGCCGATGTCGTGGGCGACCACGTCGGCCTTGTCGACCTTCAGGGCGTCCATCACCCCGGCCACGTCGCCGGCCTGGGTCTTCTTGTCGTAGCCGCCGGCCGGCTTGGTCGACAGCCCCATGCCGCGCAGGTCGGGCACGATCACGGTGTGGTCGCGCGCCAGATCGGCGGCCATCGGCGCCCACATGTCGCCGGTCTCGCCATAGCCGTGCAGCAGCACCACCGCCGGACCGGCTCCGCCGACCCGGACGTGGATCGTCGTGCCGTTGACGGCGATCTCCTGCGTCTTGAACGAAGCGGGGAAGGCCGGGATTTCGGCATAGGCCGTTCCGGTGAACGCGAAGAGGGCGATCACCCAGAGGACAAGGCGTTTCATGGAGAGCTCCGAAGGTTAGGGCGTCAAACTGGAGCGCGACCGCCACGGGCGCTTGCAGGATACGGCTGGGACTAGGCGATTTCGATCTCGACCGTCGCTAGACGGCGCCCACGGCGCCGATATAGCCCAGGGTCGCCGCCCGATGCACGGTTTGGGAACGGCCGGCCACGCCCAGCTTGTCGGCGGCGTTGATCATGTGGAAGCGGACGGTCGGCGCGGCGATCTGGACGATGGCGGCGATCTCGCCGTCGGTCTTGCCCGCCGCGGCCCATTTCAGGCACTGGATCTCGCGCCGGGTCAGCCGCGCCATGTCCTTGCGCGCGCCCAGCGCCACCTCCTGATAGGCGCCGGTCAGGCGCAGGGCCAGCATGTGGAATTCCGACGCCCGGGCCGCGAAGATCGCTCCGACGTCGACGTCGGGATCCGGCGACGCCCAGACCATCGCCCCGATCACCCCGCGCGGCAGATAGGCCGGAGCGACGATGGCCGTGCCCACGCCGAACATGTCGCCGGGGTCGATCAGGCCCATGGCCGCGGTCCAGGCGGCTGGTCGCCAAGTCTCCAGCCTTCCTGCCCGGAAATAGAACGGCTCGGAGGTCAGGCGGGTGGCGAACACGAACGGCGCGCGCAGGGCGAAGGCCCGGTCGCGCCAGTATTCCAGGTCGGGATCGATCCAGCGAAACAGAGTCTCGGCCAGCGGCTGGCCATCCGCCCCGACCATGGGTCGGGGACTGGAGATGTCGGCGCTGACGGCGATGAACGGCAGGCCGACCTCGCGGCCCAGCGCGTCGGCGCGCCGCGCCAGTTCGTCCACCAGCGCGAACCCTCCCTCTTGCGGCGGACGCTCGTCGCTCATCTCCCCCTGCCTTTCAGACAGCTCACACCGGAGGATGACCCCGCCCCGCCGGACGCGCAACGATCCCTAGGGGAAGCGCCCTATCAGTTCCGATAGCTTGCGCCCCTCGGCGGCTTTCGCGAGCTTTCCGAGGTGGCGACGCGGGTTCGCCGACGAGGTGACGCGTGGAGCTTGAACTGTCGGCCGAGGACCTGGCCTTCCGCGACGAGGTCCGCGCCTTCCTGGACGCCGAGCTGACGCCGGACCTGGCCCAGGCCGGCCGGCGGATGACCAGCGTGTTTTGCGACAAGTCCCACAGCTTGGCCTGGCAGAGAATTCTGCACGCTCGCGGTTGGGCCGCTCCATCCTGGCCGGTCGAGTACGGCGGTCCGGGTTGGAGCGTAGTCCAGCGCCACGTCTTCGCAGCGGAATGCGCCCGGGCCGGCGCGCCCAGCCTGGCGCCGATGGGCCTGAAGATGGTGGCGCCGGCCATCATGGCGTTCGGCACCCCGGCTCAGAAGGCCCACGACCTGCCCCGCATCCTGTCGGGCGAGGACTACTGGTGCCAGGGCTATTCCGAACCCGGCGCGGGGTCGGATCTGGCCGCCCTGTCGCTGCGCGCCGAGCGGGACGGTGACGACTATGTGCTGAACGGCTCGAAGATCTGGACCACCCACGCCCACTGGGCCAATCGGATGTTCTGCCTGGTCCGCACCTCGACCGAGGGTCGCCCCCAGGCAGGGATCACCTTCCTGCTGATCGACATGGACAATCCGGGAATCAAGGTCGAGCCGATCATCACCCTGGCCGGCGAGCACGAGGTCAACCAGGTGTTCTTCGACGAAGCCCGCACGCCGGTCGCCGACCGACTGGGCGAGGAGAACCAGGGCTGGGCCGTGGCCAAGCACCTCCTCGCCTTCGAGCGCGGCGGCGGCTACGCCCCAGGGCTGGAGGCCATGCTGCGCTGCCTGGGCACTTGCGCCGAGCTTGAGGTCGGCGACGAGACCGAACGGCTGCTCGACGATCCGGACCACCGTCGCCGGCTGGCCGAGGCCCAGATCGCCGCCCTGGCCATCGACATCTCCGAACGCCGGGTCCTGAGCGCGCTGGCCAGCGGTGACAACCCGGGCCCGGCTTCGTCTCTGCTCAAGCTGCAAGGATCCGAGGCCCTGCAGCGCCTCGACGAGACGGCCGTCGACACGCTGGGGCTCTACGTCGCGCCACACCAGCCCCAGGCCCGGGCGGCGAGTTCGAACCTGGCCCCCATCGGTCCCGAACACGGCCTGACGACCATGGCCCGCTACCTGAACAACCGCGCCGCCTCGATCTACGGCGGGTCCAGCGAGATCCAGCGCGACATCATCGCCCGCCAGATCCTGGGGCTCTAAAGCCGGCCGCCCCCTATCATTTCCGATAGCTTGTTCGCGTCCGGCCAGACCCGCACGCTCCGTCCAAAGCCAGCGTCCCATGAAGGCGCGGCGATGAGGGAGGAACAAGCATGCCCGGACCATCGCGTTTGGCGCTGACACTCGGCGTGTCGGCGCTCGCCCTGCTG
>FSTO01000274.1_pt1 | contig 9170 bp, 9 predicted proteins | sample 1636981 | NCBI WGS metagenome assembly FSTO01 (sample SAMEA3914819, study PRJEB12502) | metagenome | biome: forest; material: soil | place: Canada | collected 2010-06-26 | depth 0.3 m | reverse complement strand
GGGGGGTGGATTTGGCCATCTGGGCTATCTGGCGGTCGCCAGCCCCGCCGCCCCCGTGGCGATGTTCGCCGCCGCCGTCGCCGGCGTGCCCTATGTGCCTCTCAACTATCGGCTGACGCCCGACGAGTTGTCCGCGCTGATCGCCCGCATCGACCCCTGTCTGCTCGTGGCCGACGGAATCTATGTGTCGCGCGCGGCTCTTCCCGCGGGGGTCAAGGTCCAGGATCGCCAGGCCTTCCTCGCCGCCGCCCTGAACGGTCCCTCGGTGGAGCTTGAACCGACCGATCAGACCATCGCGGTCCAACTGTTCACCAGCGGCACGACCGGTCAGCCAAAGGCGGCGATCCTGCGGCACGAGAACCTGTTTTCCTATATCGTCGGATCGGTTGAATTCGCCTCGGCGGGCGAGGATGACGCGACGCTCGTCTCGGTTCCGCCCTACCATATCGCGGCCATCTCGGCGATGCTCAGCTCGGTCTATGCGGGTCGACGGATCGTCCAACTGCCCAATTTCGATGTCGCCGAATGGCTGCGTCTCTGCCGAACCGAGAAGGTGTCGAACGCCTTCGTCGTGCCCACCATGCTCAGCCGCATCGTCGACCATCTCGACAGCGCGGGCGGCGCGGCGGCTCTGCCGGCGCTGCGTTCCATCGCCTATGGCGGCGGCCGGATGCCGCTGTCGGTGATCGGCCGCGCCATGGCGCTGCTGCCCGGGGTCGATTTCACCAACGCCTATGGCCTGACGGAGACCAGTTCGACGATCTGCCTGTTGGGTCCGGACGATCATCGGGCCGCGGCCTCCAGCGGCGACGCATCCATACGGCGGCGCCTGACTTCGGTCGGGCGCGGACTGCCGTCCGTCGAACTGGCGATCCTCGACGACGACGGCAAGGCCGTCGGCGTCGAGCAGGTGGGCCGTGTGCATGTGCGCGGCCCCCAGGTGGCCGGCGAGTATGGGGGCATCGGCAGTCTGCTGAACGGCGAAGGATGGTTTGACACGCGTGATCGCGGTTTCCTGGACGCTGAAGGCTATCTGTTCCTCGATGGCCGCGCCGACGACGTGATCGTGCGCGGCGGCGAGAACATCTCTCCCGGCGAGATCGAGGATGTGCTGCTCACCCACCCGGCGGTCGCCGACGTGGCGGTGATCGGGATTCCTGACGACGCCTGGGGCGAGGCGGTGGCCGCCGCCATTGTCGTGCGCGAGTCGATCGACCCGGTCGAACTCCAGACCTGGGTGCGCGAGCGCTTGCGCTCCTCGCGCGTGCCCCAGCAGGTGCGGTTCGTGTCCGCCCTGCCCTACAACGAACTGGGCAAGCTGCTGCGGCGCGTTGTCCGGACCGACTTCGCCGACGGTTCCGGCGCGTGATCTGAGCGCCGGCAGGCGACGGGGAGACATCATGGATCTGAGCTTTTCACCCGAGCAGGAAGCCTTCCGGCTGTCGGTTCGGGAATTTCTACGGTGGGAGCTGCCGCCTGCCCTCAAGCACAAGGTGCGGGTCGGCGCCCGGCTGACCAAGGCCGATCATGAGCAATGGCACGCCATTCTCAACGCGCGCGGGTGGCTGGCCGGACGCTGGCCCAAGGCGTGGGGCGGCCAGGACTGGAGCGTGATTGAACAAGCGATCTTCGATCATGAGATCGGACTGGCCGACGCGCCGGTAACGCTTGCCTTCGGCCCGCAAATGCTCGGGCCGGTGCTGCTGAAATTTGGCTCCGACGCGCAACGGGCGCATTGGCTGCCTCGGGTCCTCGACGGCTCCGACTGGTGGTGCCAAGGCTACTCCGAGCCCAACGCCGGCTCCGACCTGGCCAGTCTGCGCACCACGGCGCTGCGGGATGGCGACCACTACATCGTCAACGGCCAGAAGACCTGGACGACGCTGGGCCAGCACGCCAACATGATCTTCTGCCTGGTGCGGACCGATCCGGCGGCCAAGAAGCAGGAGGGCATCTCGTTCCTGCTGATCGACATGGCCTCGCCGGGCGTCGAGGTGCGCCCTCTGATCCTGCTCGACGGCGAGCACGAGGTGAACGAGGTCTTCCTGACCGACGTCCGGGTTCCGGTCGTCAATCTGGTGGGCGCCGAGAACCAGGGTTGGACGATAGCCAAGTATCTGCTGACGCATGAGCGCGCCAACATCGCCGGCATGGGGGCGGCGATCGCCGCCTTCCAACGGCTGCGCGAGGTGGCCGGTCAGGTTCGCAAGGGCGGTCGCCCGCTGGCGCGGGATCCGCTGTTCGCCGCGCGGATGGCGCGCGTGGAGATCGAGCTCGCCAACATGGACACCACCTCCCTGCGCGTCTTGGCCGCGGCCGCCGATGGCGGCGCGCCGGGCCCCGAGGGCTCCATGCTCAAGATCCGCGGGACCGAGATCCGCCAGGAGATCAGCAGCCTGACCCGGCGCGCGCTCGGCCCTTACGCCCAGCCGTTCGCGCTCGAGACGCTGGACGAGGGCTATAACGGCGAACCCATCGGCCCCGAGGGCGTCGCCGCCGTCGCCGCGACCTATTTCAATAATCGCAAGCTCTCGATCTACGGCGGTTCGAACGAGGTGCAACGCAACATCATCTCCAAGATGATCCTGGGTTTGTAGAATGAATTTCGCTCACGACGATCAGCGCCAGATGCTGGCGGACATGCTGAACCGGTTCATCGCCGACCGCGCCGATCTTGAAGCGCGCAACGCCGCGACCGCTGCGCGAGAGGGCTATGACACGGCGGTCTGGGCGGGGCTCGCGGAATTGGGAGTCATCGGCGCGCTGGTCGACGCCGACGCCGGCGGTTTCGGCGGCACGGGTTTCGAGATCATGATCCTGTTCGAGGCCCTGGGGCGCGGGCTCGTGACGGGTCCTTTTCTGGACGCCTTGCTGGCCAGCCGGATACTCGCCGCGGCCGGAGGGTTCCAGGATGTCCTGGATCGCGTCATCTCGGGCCAGACGGTGGTCGCGTTCGCCCACCATGAGCCCGATGGTCGCTATGACCTTGATCAGGTTGAGACACGCGCCGTTCGCGACGGCGACGGTTGGCGTCTCGACGGCGCCAAGGCGGTCGTGGCGCACGCCGGCTCGGCGCACCAGTTCCTGGTTTCGGCCCGCTCGGACACCGGTGATCTGCTGCTCTTGCTTGTTCCGGCCGACGCGCCCGGACTCAGGGTGAGAGATTACGCCAATATCGACGGTGGCAGGGCTGGAGAGCTAACGCTGATGGGCGTGACGATCGGCGCCGACGCACGGGTCGGGATGGAGGAGAACGCTGCGGCGCTCATCGAAACGGCCTACAACGCCGCTCTGCTGGCGCTTTCGGCCGAAGCGCTCGGCGCGGCCGAGACGGCGACCAGCGCGACGATCGATTTTCTGCGGGTTCGCCAGCAGTTCGGCGTCGCCCTCGGCTCGTTTCAGGCGCTGCAGCATCGCATGGCGGACGTCATGATCGACAAGGAGCAACTGCGCTCGGCGGTCATCAATGCCGCCGCTGCGCTGGACCAGGATCGCCAAGCGTGCGGTCGCGCCGCATCGGCCGCCAAGTACACGGCCGGAAAGGTCGGCGCCTCGATCGCCGAGGAAGCGATCCAGTTGCACGGCGGCATCGGCATGACTTGGGAACTGCCGGTATCGCACTACGCCAAGCGGCTGATCATGATCGACCATCAGTTCGGCGACCAGGATCATCATCTGGCTCGCTACATCGCGTTGGGCGCGGACGCGAACTGATCACTGCTCCTCGCCGGGGCGAGGTGGCGGCGCGAATAAAGAAGCCGACGCTCAAGGCGGCTCCATGCTGCAACTCGGCCGCGACGGCCCGCGGATCGATTGGCGGGCCTGGGAGCCCACCATACGTCTGGTTCCAGATCCCTGGGGCCACAAGTTCATGGGTGGTCCGCCGGACATTCCCGAGATATGAAGGCATTGCATCGCGACGCCCACCGGCGGCGACGGGGGTCAAAACAGCCAGGACGGAACGTTGGCGATCGCTCAAAAAGTTAGCCGGTCCTACGAAGATATCGACGATCTCGACTTGCAGATCATTGCCGCGCTCAAGGCTAACGGACGCGCCAGCAATCAGAAGATCGCTCAAAAGCTTGGCTTATCTCCGGCGGCCGTTGGCGCGCGCGTGCGACGGCTCGAGAAGGAGCGAATGCTGCGTCTGGTGCTCGTTGCCGACTTCGAAGTTATTGGGTGCGGCTTACTTGTGGCGCTTGGAATCAATGTCGAGCGCCGCGACGTTCGTGCCGTCGCCCGAGACCTGGCCGAGTTGCCGCAGGTCTTCAACTGCAGCACCATGATCGGCGCCTATAACATCGAAGCGCTCATCGCCCTTTCGAATGCCCAGGAGATCGGGCATTTCCTGGAAAATGACCTGGCCGCGATCAAGGGCATAGGTCAGGTGACGGCGGAAATCGTCGTCGACATGTTGAAGTATGAATTTGATGTCGTCCCTTTCACTCGTTGACCGCCTCTCAAACTTGTCGCCAGCCGTTGATGATATCGATCGCGAAGTCATCGAGAGGCTCTCGAACGACGCTCGGCTGAGCAATCGCGCCATTGCCGAGGCGCTGGGCGTGACCGAGGGCACGATCCGCGCCCGGCTCAAACGGCTACGCGACGCGGGCCTCATTCGGTTTACCGCGCTGACCAATCTGTCGCGACTCGGCGCGATGCGGGTGATCTTCATCCGGGTGGATGCGGACCTGACCAAGGTGCGCAAGGTCGCCGAGGCGATCGCGGCCATGGAAGAGATCAAGTGCGTGATGATCACGACGGGGCGGCACAATATTCTGGCGATGGGGCCGTTCAGCGCGCTGGATCAATCGTTGGAGAGCACCTCCCAGGCCATTAGCATGATCGAAGGCGTTCGTGGACTTGAGCTGTCCAGCACGATCCAGGCCATGAAGTACAATGTCCGAACGGCCAAGATCCTGCAGGCTCAGAACGGATCGATCGACGGCGACGATACCTGGGAAGAGGACTGACCAAGGCGGCCATCGGCGCCGCGCGATCGCACGGCGTCAGACCTGCGGCGCGATTTCCAACTCGACGCCCTGGAGGTCGTCGGAAACCGTTATCTGACACGCCAGCCGTGAGTTGGGTCGCACCTCAATGACGTCGCCCAGGGCGTCAAGCATGTCCTGCTCGTCTTCCTCGGGAGCCGCGACCGCCGCCATCAGCGCCTCGCCGGCGTAGATGTGACAGCTGCCGCATGAACACATGCCGCCGCAGGTGCCCAGCACATCGAGATCGGCGTTACGCAAGACTTCCATCAAGGACTGACCTTGGCGGGCTTCCAGGACCAGCTTCGCGCCTTGGCGGCTTTGGACAGTGATCGCGACCATCAGCGGACCTCGACCGACGGCGCCGGGCGCGCCCGACGAAGGTTCGAGCCCGAACCCTGTCGCGAAGGGGGCGTGGGCATGAAGCTTGTCATCTCCAGTCCAATAGCCCCTAAGCACTTCATAATCATCGACGCCGATCCAAGCTAAGTTATTCGCGGCCAAATTCAGGTATATCAATAGACAGGATGGCCGAGCCCCGCAAGCCGATCGGGAGCCGGACCATGCGGCGCGACGCCGCGGATTTGAAATCGACCGCCGGCCGCGGCCGGGACCTCCTCACGGCCGTTTACCGGGCGACGGACCCTGCCCCGTCAAGCGCGACGTTGAACGACGACGCCGATCCCAACTTCAGGCCGGCCGGTCGAGGCCGCCAAGCCAGTTGACGATGCGGTCGTATAGTCGCCGCGCCGCTGGAGCGACGAAGACGTTGTGACCGGCGCCAGGCACCACGTACAAGGTGAAGTCGGGGCTGGCGACATAGTCGGCGCCCAGCAGGTGCGGCGGCCCGACCATGTCGCGATCTCCGACGGCGACGAACACCGGAACATCGATTATCGCCAGCTCGGGCGCGATGTTGCCAGGCATCATGGCCTGGATCGCGGTCAGGGCGAGGGTGGGCGCGTGCACGGCCCGGAGCGCGCGGCCCACCGGGGTGTCGTTCTCGCGCGGGGGGACCTCGAAGTAGGATTGGCCGCCGAAGGCCGCGCGCGCCAATTCGACGAGGCGCGAACGGCCCCGGTCGGGCTCCGACAACGCCGCCAAATGCTCGGGCGCCAGGTGCTGCGGCAGACCGCCCGTACCGAAGCACAGCAAGATCACCGCCGAACAGTCCCGGAACGTCGCCTGTCGCGCGCCGGTCAGCATGGCGCCCGCTGAATGGCCCAACCCGATGCAAGGCAGGGCCGACAGGTCGATCCCGTGAACGACCGTCCGCCGAACCTGCTTCAGCGCACGGTGGGTCAACTCGGCCTGGACCGCGACGGTCAGGGCGAAGCCGTCCTCCGGCCGTGTGCTGTCGCCGACGCCCACCGGATCCATCGCGCAGACGACGTGGCCGGCGGCCGTCATCGCTCGCGCGAAACTGAAGGCGGTCTCCGGGCCGCCGTCCAGGTCGAAATAGCGCCGGGTCACGCCGCCGCCGGGAAGGCAGACCAAGAGCACCGGCCTGTCCGCCAGCCTTTCGGGCAGATGCAGGTCGATCGCGATCTCGCAGGAGGGGCCGGTCTCCGGGGTCGCCTTGGAGATCGGCCCGATATCGACGCGGAGGGTTTCGATCATCGCCCCAGGATCGCTCCGGCCACGCCTGACCCGACGAACGCGGTCTGGGTGTCGACCTGGTTGGCGGCGGTCCCGCGAACCTGCCGTACGGCCTCGGTGATATTGTTCAAGCCGTGAACATAGGCCTCGCCGATCAGACCCCCGTTGGGGCTAAGCGGGGTGCGGCCGTCCAACTCCATGTGCCCGTCGCGGATATAATCCTTGGCCTCGCCCGGCGCGCAGTAGCCGAACGCCTCGATCTGGCGCAGCACCTGAGGGGTGAAGTTGTCATAGAGCATCGCCGGCCCCGCTTCGCTGGGGGTCAGGCCGGCCGCGCGCACCAGGCGCTCGGTCACCCGCTCCGACACCTCCAGCCGGGTGATGTCGCCCTCGTAATAGTCCGAGATGATCTCGTGGTTGAAGAGGAAGGCGTATTCGGCCCCCAGCAATCGGGCGGGGATCTGCTTCAGGTCGCGGGCGCGATCCATGCGGGTCACCACGATCGCCACGCCGCCGTCGGTTTCCTGACAGCAGTCCAGCAGGTGCAGGAACGGCGGCGCGATCCAACGGCTCTTCTGGTGATCTTCCAGGGTGATCGGCTTGCCGTAGAACCAAGCGGCGGGATTGGTCGCCGCGTGCTTGCGCATCAACACCGAAACGCGGCCGAGATCCTCGGAGGTGACGCCATAGCGATCCATATAGGGCATGGCCCACAGGGCGTCGCACACCGCCGGCGTCTGGGCGCCGAACGGCATGCCCCATTCGACGAAGCTGCTGCTGATGGCGGACGGAGAGGCGGTGACGGCCGGCTGTCCGAAGCGATACTGCGACCGCTCGTTCATCGCCCGCCAGATCACCATGACATCGCAGATGCCCGCCTCGACCGCCTTCTTGGCGTGAACCAGGGTGGCGACGGACGAGCCGCCGCCCTGGGGCGTGCGAATGGTGTACTTGATGTCCTGGATGCCCAGGTTGCGCATCAGATCGACTTCGTCGCTGTTGTCGATCGCGAAGGTGATCAGGCCATCGACGTCGGCCGGCGTGAGGCCCGCGTCCTTGAGGGCGGCCAGGACCGCTTCGGCCGCGAGCTGCTGTTCCGAACGGCCCGAATTGCGCGAGAACTCGGTCTGGCCGATGCCGACGATCGCGGCTTGGCTGCTGATGTCGACCATGTCAGGCCTCCTCGATGGGGTGGAAGATCGGAACCTGCTTGCCGCCCATCGTCGGGGCGAAGCCAACCTTCACGCGCATGCCCAGCCGAATATCCTGCGGCCCGACACCCTCGAGGTTGGAGATGAACCGCAGCCCCTCGTCCACCTCGACCAGGACGACGATCGGCGGCCCCGCGAACCCGAAGGCCGGCGGATGGATCGGCATCACCCAGCTGATCACCTTGCCCAGGCCCGACAACTCCTGCTCGCCTTTTTCGGTGCTGTGGCAGTTGGGGCAAAGGGCGCGGGGCGGGTGCCACAGCTTGGCGCACCCGCTACATTTCTGCGCGACGAAACGTCCCTCGGTCGCCGCCTTCCAGAAGAAGGCGCCGTCGACGGTCATGATCGGATCCATCCGGATCGGCTTGGCGGTTGCGTCGGTCATTGTTCCCACGGTCCCTTGATGTGTTCGAAGCCGGCGCGCTTGGGATTGCAGCCGATCGCGAAGCCCGCGAACAACTCGTCGATCTCGGCGTCGGAATAGCCCATCTCGGTCAGGACGGCGGCGCTCTCACGGCCGACCTGCACCGGTGGTCCCTGGAACACGCCCGGCGTGTCCGACAGGGTGAAGGTGTGGCCGATCTGCTCGAGCTTGCCGACGGCCTGATCCTGATAGTCGGTCGTCCAGCCGCGCTCGCGATAGAGCTTGTTGTCGAAGATGCTCAACGAGGCCTTGTCGTCGGACAGTTCGGCGTCCACCCCGACCTTGGCCAGGGCCGCGATCCAGGCGGCGGCGGTCTGGCCCCGGGCGCTGGCCTCTGCGTCGCCGCCCGTCGCCGCATCGAAAGCGGCGCGGGCCGCCTCGGTGACGGCGGCGACCTGAACCCAGCCGTCGGCCGTTTGGTAGAGGCGGTAATAGGCCGAGTAGCCGGTCTGCATCTTGTCGATCTTGGGCCGGTCGAACGCTTTGCCTTGGGGCGTGGCGACCGCGTAGCTGGTGTTGAGCAGGCAGGCGTTGACGATGGACGTGTCGACGAACTGCCCCTTGCCGGTCCGCTCGCGGTCCATCAGGGCGTTCATGATCCCGATGGCCGACAGGAAGCCGTTGCCGGTGTCGCCAAGCGAGGTCAAGGCCCAGATGGGCTTTCCCCCCTCCCCGACCGCGCCGTCCTCGTGCTGGATGCCCGCCAGGCACGCCCCGGTCTGGTCATTGCCGGGATGCCCCATGCGCGGGCCCTTCTCGAACCCTCGCGTATGGCAATAGATCAGGCGCGGAAATTCCTTGGACAGGGTTTCGTAGTCGAGACCGAGCCTCTGAACCGCGCCATAACGCATGTTGTGTTGGACGACATCGGCGCTGGCGATCAGCTCTTTCAGGATGGCCATCCCCTTGGGGTGCTTGAGCATCAGGGCCAGCGAGCGTTTGCCG
>FSTO01000049.1_pt1 | contig 9174 bp, 4 predicted proteins | sample 1636981 | NCBI WGS metagenome assembly FSTO01 (sample SAMEA3914819, study PRJEB12502) | metagenome | biome: forest; material: soil | place: Canada | collected 2010-06-26 | depth 0.3 m | reverse complement strand
GTCGTCCACGTGGCCTTCTACGTGATCATGATCGGCCTGCCGGTCACCGGCTGGATCATCGTCTCGACCAGCAAGCTGCTGATTCCGACCGTGCTCTACGGCGCGATCCCCTGGCCGCACCTGCCGTTCCTGCCCGAGCTGGCCGCCGGTCCCAAGCACCTGTGGAACCAGGCCGGCATGCTGGGCCACGGCCTGCTGGTCAAGACCACCTACCTGCTGCTGGCCCTGCACCTGGGCGCGGTGGCCAAGCACCAGATCCTCGACCGCGACGAGGTGCTGGGCCACATGGCGCCGGGCGCCAAGCCGGGCTGGCTGGAGCCGCGCGCCTGGCTGGCCGCCGCCGGCCTGATCGCCGTGGTCGCGGCGGGCTATCTCTACAAGCCGGCGATCAAGCATGCCAAGCCTGCCGCCGCTCCGGTCGAGGTCGCCGAGACCCAGGCGCCCGCGCCGGCCACTGCGATCTCGGCTTCGGCTGCACCCGCACCGACGGGCGCCTCCGCGTCCGCCCAACCCGCCGCCCCGGCCAAGCCGGACAAGGCGCTGAAGGACCCGGTCGCCTGGGCCGTGGCCAAGAGCTCGACCCTGAGCTTCTCGGCCACCTGGACCGAAGACACCATCGAGGGCCAGTTCAAGCGCTGGACCGCCGACATCCTGTTTTCGCCCGACGCCCTGGACCGCTCCAAGCTGACCGTCAGCATCGACATGAGCTCGGCCGCCACCGGCGACGACCAGCGCGACTCCAGCCTGCCCAGCGACGACTTCTTCGCCACGGCCAGCCACCCCAAGGCCACCTTCACGGCCAGCAAGTTCCGCAAGACCGGTGAGGGCAAGTTCGTCGCCGACGGGACGCTGGACCTGCGCGGCGTCAAGAAGCCGGTCAGCCTGCCCTTCACCCTGAAGATCGACGGCGACACGGCCACGGCGCGCGGTGTAACCACCCTGGACCGGACGGCGTTCGGGGTTGGACAGGGTGAATGGGCGTCTACGGATCAGATCGGCGGCAAGGTGAAGGTCAGCTTCGCCATCACGGCCAAGAAGAAGTAGAAGCCGCCGCGCGCGCCCTCCGCGACGGGGGCCTCGTGCTGCTGCCGACCGAAACCGTCTATGGCCTGGGCGCCGACGCTTCGAACCCCGCTGCCGTGGCCGCGATCTTCGAAGCCAAGGGCCGCCCGCGCTTCAACCCGCTGATCGCCCACGTCCACGACGTGGAGACCGCCGCCCGCATCGCCGCGTTTGATGACCGCGCCCTGGCCCTGGCCACCGCCTTCTGGCCCGGTCCGCTGACCATCGTCGCTCCGATCCGCGACTCCTTCGCCGTCTGCGACCTGGCCCGCGCCGGGCTCGACACCGTGGCCATCCGCGTGCCCGGCCATCCGCTGTCGCGCGCCGTGCTGGCGGCGTTCGGCGGACCGGTGGTCGCACCCTCGGCCAACCGTTCGGGCCGGCCCAGCCCGACCACCTTCGCCGACGCTTTCGGTGAAACCGGCGACAAGGCGGCCGTCGTCCTCGACGGCGGACCCTGCCAGGTCGGCCTGGAATCCACCGTCGTCGCCGTGCTCGACGGCCCTGTCCGCCTGTTGCGCCCCGGCGCCGTGACCCGCGCCCAACTGGAGGCGGTGGTCGGTCCGCTGGCCGAGGCCTTGGACGACGCCAAGCGCTCGCCGGGACGCATGGCCCTGCACTATGCCCCGGATGCTCCCGTGCGGATCGACGCCACGGCGCCAGAGCCGGGTGAGGCGTTCCTGGCCTTCGGATCCTGGCCGGCGGGGGAGGGGGTGTTCAACCTCAGCCCGACGGGCGACTTGGCCGAGGCGGCGGCCAACCTGTTCTCGTTCCTGCGGGCGGCCGACCGGATCAAGCCGTCGGCGATCGCCGTGGCGGTCATCCCCGACGAAGGCTTGGGCGAGGCGATCAACGACCGCCTGCGCCGCGCGGCCGGGTTCGTGGGTTAGGTTTGGCGGGAAAGGGACAGGTCGTGGGCCTGTCTACGGCTCTTTCGCAGGCGCGGTTCCTCGATCTTGCCCTTCGCTGAACGGCCGGCAGGTTGTCCGTGTTCGGCTCGACAGGGTGCGGGGAACCTGCAACAGCACGGTCTGGCTTGATCTCCCGGACATCCGCGTGATGCGCAAAACGACCATCAACGACGTTGCCGAGGAAGCCGGCGTATCGCTGCGCACGGTTTCCCGGGTGCTCAACGCCTCGCCGAAGGTCAACAATGAGACGCGCGAGAAGGTCAAGGCGGTGATCGCCCGCCTTAGTTTCACCCCCAGCGCCCGAGCCCGGGCTCTGGCGACCCGCAAGTCCTTCCTGGTCGGCCTGATCTATGACGACCCCAACGCCCTGGTGCTGGACGAGGTGCAGCGGGGCATGGTCGAGGTCTGCGGCGCGCGGGGTTTCGAGGTGGTGATCCACCCCTGCCGCTACGACGCGCCGGACCTTCTGGACGACATAGCGGCTTTCGTGGGCCGTTCACGCATCGACGGAGCGATCGTCATTCCCCCGATCTCCGAGCGCGCCGAGATCCACGAGGTGCTGCTTGGGCTGGGCGTTCCGGGGCTGTTCATCACCTCCGTGCCGGTCGCCGGGGACATGGTGATCGCCCGCGAGCGCGACGCCGCGCGCCTGATGGCGCGGCATCTGGTCGATCTGGGGCACCGCCACATCGGCTTCATTTCCGGCCCCCATCGTTTCCAGTCGGCTCGCGAGCGCGAGGCCGGTTTCGCGGAGGTCATCGCCGCGCAGGGCGATTGCCGGCTGATCGAGGAGGAGGGCGACTACAGCTTCAACTCGGGCCTGGACTGCGGCGCGAAGTTGCTGTCGCGATCCGATCGACCGACCGCGATCTTCGCCAGCAACGACTCCATGGCGGCCGGCGTCTTCAAGGCCGCCGCCCACCTGGGGCTGTCGATTCCCGGGGACCTGTCGGTGGCCGGTTTCGACGACAGCTACATCGCCAACATGCTCACGCCGGCCCTGACGACGATCCGGCGGCCCATGCGCCTGATCGCCCAAGAGGCCATGCGACGTCTTCTGGCCCGCATCGACCGCCCTCTGGACGAGGAAGTTTCGACGGTCGTGGACGTTTTGGACCTGACCGTGGTGGTCCGCGACAGCACCGCCAGCCCGCGCGCCTAAGGCGACTTTCCAAGGGTTCGCTACCTTGGGATGGCGGCCGACGGCAATTGACTGACAAATTGTGCCAGCGCTGGCACAATTCCGTTGACACCCTCCGAGGTTTGCCGAAGTTTGGTCTCAATCCTGTTTGGTTCGCCACGGGGACGAGAATATCGGGCTTGGCGGTCGCCAAATGACACCGGTATCATTTTTGGAGGAAGCGATGCCCAGGATGGCTTTCGCGCGCCTATGCGGCTGCGCACGCCCTTTCGCGAATTCGATCGATGAGGCCCGTCACTCCCCCGTGGGCTTCGGGAGCTGGCAGACGCCGGCTCCCCCTCTTCTTCGCGCCGGTCAGGACGCCTGAGCCGGCGAAAGTTCATCACGCCAAACCACTGATCGCCGGCTCGCCAGCCCAAAAAGAGCGACCGGGGTCAACCCAGGGAGGGAAGACGCCATGACTTTCTCGAATACGAAGTTCCTAGGCGCGCGACGTCGCGCGATCTTGTTGGCCGCGGTCGGCGCGGGCGCTCTGACGTGGGCGGGCTCCACGTTCGCTCAGACGACGCCGGCCCCGGGCGGCGCCTCCACGGAGGTGGAGGCCGTCGTCGTCACGGGCTTCCGCAGCAGCCTGGAGAAGGCCATCGAGCTCAAGCGCGCCAGCACCGGCGCGGTCGACTCGATCGTCGCCGAGGACATCGCCAAGTTCCCCGACAACAACCTGGCCGAAGCGATCCAGCGTGTGCCGGGCGTGGCCATCACCCGGGACGGCGGCGAGGGTCGCAACCTGTCGGTGCGGGGCCTGTCCGAGGAGTTCACCCGCGTCCGCATCAACGGCATCGAGGCCCAGGCGACCACCGGCTCCAGCCGCGGTCGCGGCTTCGACTTCAACGTGTTCGCCTCCGAGCTGTTCAGCCAGATCGACGTGCGCAAGACTCCTTCGGCCGATGTCGAGGAAGGCTCGCTCGGCGCCACGGTCGATCTGCGCACTGGCCATCCCTTCGACTACCGGGGCTTCAAGCTCGCGGGCTCGGTGAAGGAGGGCTACAACGACCTCTCCAAGTCCTATGATCCGCGCATGGCGCTGCTGATCAGCGACACCTTCCACGACGACACCTTCGGGGCCCTGTTCTCGGTCGCCTATTCGGAGAAGGGCACGCGCCAGAACGGCTCCAGCACGGGCGTGTTCAACCAGGGCAACGCCGACGGCGGCTGGTGCAATCCGGCGACCAATCCCACGCTTTGCGCCGGCACCAACGCCGCCGCCTACACCACCGCCAGCTTGGCTACGACCCGCTATCCGCGCTTCCTGCGCTACCAGCAGTACGAGCTGGAGACCAAGCGCCTGGGCCTGACCGGCTCGCTGCAATGGCGGCCCAGCGACCAGACCGAGGTCAGCTTCGACATGCTGTACTCGCGGTTCAAGGGTCAGCGTAACGAACGGCAACTCGAGGCCATCGGCTTCAGCCGCGGCGCCTCGCAGGGCGGCAAGCCCGAGACCGTCGTCCGCGACATCACGCTCGACAGCAACAACACCGCCATCTACGGCCTGTTCGACAATGTCGACCTGCGTTCCGAGAATTATCTGGACCAGTACGACACCGAGTTCACCCAGTGGACCCTGAACGGCAAGCACGAGTTCAACGACAAGTTCTCGGTGTCGGGCCTGGTCGGTTTCGTGTCGAACGACTTCGACAATTCGCTCGACTACATCGCCCAGATGGATCGGCCGAACAGCGACAACTATTCCTGGGACTTCCGGCCGAACGGTCAGTACTTCCCGGCCATCAACTACGGCTTCGACGTCACCGATCCCAACGCCTGGTACATCGGCCCGACCGTCGTCCAGCCGGGCGGCACCGGCGCTACCGGTCCGGACATTCGCCTGCGCCCCAACTGGAACGACAACAAGTACAAGGTCGCCCAGTTCGACGCCAAGTACGAGTTCAACGAGCATCTCTCGCTGAAGGCCGGCGTCAACATCAAGGAGTACCAGTTCGTCGGCAAGGGCCAGCGCCTGGCGGCGGGCGAGGGCAACATCCCGGCCATTCCGGCCGGCTACGACATGACCTCGCTGACCGAGCAATGGTGCGGGCTGCAAGGGCTGAACCTGCCGGCGGGCACGCCGAACTGCTGGGCCAGTCCCAGCCGCGACGCCATCGCCAAGGCCTACAACATCTTCAGCAACAGCGGCCGCTTCGCCCTGTCGAGCACCACCTCCAGCGCCCGCGGCGACAACCGCTCGGTCGAGGAAAAGGACAAGGGCGGTTACGTCCAGGGCAACTTCAAGCTCGACGTGATGGGCCTGCCGGTGCGGGGCGACGTAGGCGTGCGCTACGTCAAGACCGACCAGAGCTCGACCTTCTTCGCCACGGTGCCCGTCACGGTGGATCCGGCCGGCTTCCAACTGACCCACGTCGGACGTTCCTACGACGACGTCTTGCCGTCGCTGAACCTGGTGATCGAGCCGCGCGACGACGTCATCGTGCGCTTCGGCGCCGCCAAGGTGATGTCGCGTCCGGGTCTGGGCAGCCTGTCGGCCGCCACCAACGTCAGCGTGGCGGGCGGTTCGCGCTCGGTCTCGACCGGCAACCCGATGCTCGAGCCCTATCGCGCCAAGACCTACGACTTCGCGATCGAATGGTATCCCTCGCGCGGCGCGATCGTATCGGGCGCGGTGTTCTACAAGGACATCAGCACCTACGTGCAGAACATCACGGTGGTCGCGCCCTATTCGAGCACCGGCCTGCCGGCCAGCCTGCTGGCGGGCACCGGCGTGAACGTCAACGACGACTTCAGCATCTCCAACGTGGTCAACACCCCCGGCGGTCCGCTGAAGGGCTTCGAGCTGAACTACCAGCAGCCGCTGACCTTCCTGCCCTGGAAGCTCAAGAATCTCGGCATCCTGGCCAACTACACCTACGTCAACTCGAAGATCGACTACTTCCTGACCACCTCGGCGGGAGCGGCCACGGTGTCGCGCGATCTGCTGAACCTGTCGAAGAACGCCTACAACGGCACGATCTACTACGAAGAAGGACAGTTCCAGGCGCGGGTCTCGGTGGCCTATCGCGACAAGTACCTGACGGCGGTGCCGTCTTCGTTCAACACCGACGTCTCGGGCAAGAAGCCGACGACCTTCGTGGACTTCTCGACCTCCTACAAGCTCAACGACTCCATCTCCCTCAGCCTCGAAGGTCTGAACCTGACCAACGAGAAGGACATCTCCTACGTCGACTCGGTGGCGGAACGTCCTAGCGACTACTTCCAGAGCGGCCGCCAGTACTTCGTCGGCGTGCGCTACAGCTTCTAGTGTCTGGAGGGCGGCCGGTTCGCCGGCCGCCCTCTCATCGCGCAACCTTTCGGACTTGGACGTACGCCATGACAGTCAAGGCGGGCGCGATGGCGCTCATCCTCTTCGCCGCCCCCGCGGGGGTCGCCTTCGCCCGGGCGCCGGATCCGGCGGCGGGCCGGGCGGAACTGACCGCCTATATCGACGGCCTGGCGCGCCAGAGCCTCAAGGCTCGCGAGGCCGAGGTGGCCGGACTGAAGACGCGGGCCGACGCGGAAGCCCGCAAGGCCAAGGTCCGCGCCACTGTGCTGGAGCTGATCGGCGGGCTGCCGGCGCAGAAGACCCCGCTGGCGGCGCGCAAGTTCGGCCAGGTCGTCGAGGACGGCTACCGGGTCGAGAAGATCACCTATGACAGCCTGCCGGGCTACCACGTGACGGCCAATGTCTACGTGCCCGACGGCAAGGGTCCGTTTCCGGCGATCATCGTCGCGCCGGGCCACGGCCTGGACGGCAAGCTCGGCAACCGGACCTTCGCGGTCAACCTGGCCAAGGCCGGCATGATCGTGCTGGCCTACGACATCGTCTCCGAAGGCGAGCGGCTGCAGCATTACGATCCGGAACTGGGCGCCTCCAAGGTCGGCCGGCCGACCGGCGAGCACAGCCTGGCCTTCTGGCAGACCCTGCCGACCGGCGACCATGTTTCACGCTACTTCATCTGGGACGCCATCCGCGGCCTCGACTACCTGTCCTCGCGCCCCGACGTCGACGCCCAGAAGCTCGGCGCGTTCGGCTGCTCGGGCGGCGGCACGATGACCGCCTTCCTGTCGGCGCTGGATGACCGCGTGAAGGCCACGGCGACGGCCTGCTACGTGACCAAGTTCGACAATCTGCTAGCCACCGTCGGTCCGCAGGACGGCGAGCAGTCGATCCCCGGCTTCATCGCCCATGGCCTCGACATCCCCGACTTCGTCGAGATGGCCGCGCCGCGTCCCTATGCCGTGGTCTCGACCACCGAGGACATGTTCCCGTTCGCCGGCGCCAAGGCGGCGGTCGAGGAGGCCAAGGGGGTCTACGCCCTCTACGGCGCCGAGGATCGGCTGCAATGGATCTACGGTCCCGGCGGCCATGGGGCGTTGGCCCCGATCTCGTCGGACATCGTCGCCTTCTTCACCCACTGGCTGAAGGACGACCCGGCCAAGCGCCCGTTCCTGTCCGTTCCGCCGAGGTCTCCCGAGGATCTGCAGGTCACGCCGACCGGCCAGTTGTCGACCTCGATCGGCGGCGAGACGATCCAGAGCCTGAACCTGGCCCGGTTCCGGGCCACCGCCGCGCCGCGTCCGGTGATCGCTTCGGCCGCCCAGGCCGCCGCCCTGCGCGCCAAGCTGAAGACCGACATCCGCGCCGTGACCTGGGCCTCGGTCCAGCCCGGCGGCGCGCCGCCCAAGGTCGAGCCGCGCGACGGCGGCCTGCGCTTCAGCAATCCCGACGGCACCGGTTTCGACGCCGTGCTCAAGGCGCCGGAAGCGGCGGGCCGCAAGCCGGCCGTGCTGCTGCTGACCAGCCAGCCTCAGATGGTCAAGGCCGAGGCAGACCGCCTGGCCAAGGCCGGTCATGTCGTGCTGGTGGTGACCGCGCGCGGGGCCGGCGGCACCGAGGAGATCAAGGCCAGCGTGCTGGGCGACTGGAACCTGCTGGCCACCCGCGCCCTGCTGGTGGACAAGACCCCGCTGGGCCTGCGCCTGGACGATGCGGTCCGCGCGATCGACTGGCTGGCCGCTCAGGACAACGTGGATCCCAAGGCGATCAGCGTCTACGGCGTCGGGACCTCGGGAATGACCGCCCTGCACCTGGGCGTGGTCGATGACCGTGTCGCGGCGATCTACGCCGACGACACCCTGACCGCCTTCCACATGGCCGTGGACCAGCCCATCCAGCGCGAGTTGCCCGAGGTGCTGCCGCCCGGCGTGCTGCGCCGCTACGAGATCGGCGACCTGGCCCTGGCGGCCTTCCCCCGGCCCGTGACCTTCGTCAATCCCGCCAACGGCGTCGGCGAACCCCTGCGCAAGGCCCAGTTCGACAAGGAGCTGGCCTATGTGCGGACGGCCGACGGCAAGCTGGGTCAGCCCAACCGCGTGCGTTGGGCCTGGCGCGGCGGCCGCGACCCGCTGCCCCTGCCGTAGGACCCTGATCATGATCCGCACCACCCGCAGAGCCCTGATCGGCGCCACGGCCGTCCTGGCCGGCGCGCCGGCCCTGGCCGCCGCCGCTCCCGGCCGTGACGACGCCTGGAAGGAGGCCGACGTCATCCTGGCGCGGATCAAGCCGCCGGCCATTCCGCGTCGCGACTTCCCGATCACCCAGTTCGGGGCCAAGCAGGGCGGTGAGGCCGACTGCACCAAGGCTATCGCCGCCGCCATCGCCGCCGCCGCCAAGGCCGGCGGGGGCAGGGTGGTCGTGCCGCCCGGCGTGTGGCTGACCGGCGCGGTCCACCTCAAGAGCAAGACCGAACTGCACGTGTCCAAGGGCGCGACCCTGAAGTTCTCGCGCGATCCGGCCGCCTACCTGCCCAACGTTCTGACCCGGCACGAGGGCGTCGAGCTGATGAACTATTCGCCGTTCATCTACGCCCTGGACCAGCACGACATCGCCGTGACCGGCGAAGGGACCCTGGACGGCCAGGCCGACGCCGATCACTGGTGGAACTGGGTCAAGCGCCCGCCGCCCGGCGTGGTCAGCGACCGCAAGCGCCTGGGCGACATGGGCGAGGC
>FSTO01000257.1_pt1 | contig 9651 bp, 10 predicted proteins | sample 1636981 | NCBI WGS metagenome assembly FSTO01 (sample SAMEA3914819, study PRJEB12502) | metagenome | biome: forest; material: soil | place: Canada | collected 2010-06-26 | depth 0.3 m | reverse complement strand
CGAAAGGCAGTGCGCGCCCGTAGCTCAGCTGGATAGAGCATCAGACTACGAATCTGAGGGTCGGACGTTCGAATCGTTCCGGGCGCGCCATTTTCTCCTAATAAAATCAAATATTTACCCCTTTGGGGCCTGGGCGCCCCAGTGCAGTTTTTGCATTTGCACTGGGTTTTGCACTGGGGTCTTTGTGCCTTGCGGGGTCAGGGTCCGCGATTTACCGCTGACCTTCGCCACGCTTCGCCAAAGTTCGCGCCCGAGAGATCGCTCGCGGCGTGATTCTTCGGGTTGCTCAGCGTGTCCAACGAACGTGCAGCAAGGCCGCGACCTAGTCCGGTTTCCAAAGAGACCTAGAGCGCCGTCACCCGGTACGGGTCGCTGCAGGCCAACAGAAGCTTCACTGGAACATCTGGTGCGCGACATCGTTTGACGACACGAGGGTCGCTAGCCCAATCAGTTAGCGATCATCGCGGCACTGGGGGCGAGCATGGCGCGATGGAACAAGCAGGCCGTGGTGATCGTCGCCGCCGTCGCCTTGCCGCTGTTGCTGTTGGTCGGTTTTCAGCTCTTCACGACCGTCGAGGCGCAACGCCGCGAGGTCGAAAGGCTGGCCGAGGCGAGAACGCAAGAGATCGCCGCCCTCATTGATGCGCAGGCTCGCGCCGACCTCAAGCTCACCGCCGTCCTCGCCTCGGCCACCTCCATCGTCCACGATGACATTCCGGGCGCCTATGAGCGGGCCAAGGACTTCGAGGCGGTCGGAGACGGCTGGCGCACCGTTCGACTATCGGATCCGTCAGCGGGAACCGAGCTCTTCGACCTGGCCAGGCCCTATGGACCTGTGAGGCCCATCTCCTCGTCCGCGGCCTCCGCCGCGAGAGCCAATCTTCATGGTCCGATGATCGGCGGCGTCGAACCCGATCGCGACGGGGGCTATGGGGTGATGATCCACGCCCCGGTGATCCGCGACGGCAAGCTTCGCTATCTGGTGACGGTGGTCATCGATCCCGCCTCCATCCAACGCGCGGTCCAGGGGCGGTTCATGGAAGGAAGCGTCGGGGCGGTCGTCGATCGTTCCGCCCGGTTCATTGTTCGCAACAAGGCCTATAGCCGGCGCCTCGGGCAGCTGTCTTCGCGCTATGTCCAGGCCGCCGTGCGGCATGGTGGCAGCGGCCTCTACAAGGGCGTCACGCTCGAGGGCTTTGAAAGTTACACGGCCTATTCCACGGCTCCGCTCACCGGCTGGTCGGCGCATATCGCGGTCAGTTCGGCGCTGATCGATGGCCCCCGACGCTGGTCGCTGATCATCGGCCTCGCCGTGGCCGCCGCTTGCCTTTTGGTATCGGGGACGCTCGTCGCCATCGCCTTGCGTGACATCGCGCTGCGGCGTGTCGAGGACGAGCGTCTGCGGCAATCGCAGAAGATGGAGGCGGTCGGCCAATTGACGGGTGGCATCGCCCACGACTTCAACAACCTGCTGACGGCGATTATTGGCGGTTTGGACATCGTGCTGCGCCGAGCAGCCTCCGATGATCCCAGTCGGCGCTATATCGAGGCCGCGCTCGAAACCGCCAACCGAGGCGCCAAACTCACCTCGCGACTTCTGGCCTTCGCCCGCACCCAGCAAATGCAGCGTACCGCCGTCGACGTCGAGGCCGCGATCCAGAGCATGCTGCCGCTACTCGACCAATCCCTCGGGCCGCGGATCGAAGTCACGGTCGTCGTCGATCCGGCCGCGCGTTGGGTGAGCACCGACGCCAACCAGTTGGAACTGGCCTTGCTGAACCTGTCGCTCAACGCCCGGGATGCGATGCCCGATGGCGGTCGTCTGATCCTTGCCACGCGCGTCGTCAGCAAGGACCGTGAAGCCGGTCACGCGCTTGTCGAGATTAGCGTGAGCGACAATGGCGTTGGCATGGACCGCCATGTCGCCGATCGCGCTCTAGACCCTTTCTTCACCACCAAGCCCATCGACAAGGGCACCGGGTTGGGCCTTGCCCAAGTCTACGCCATGGCGCGCCAATCGGGCGGCGATATCAAGATCGAGAGCACTCCGGGCCAGGGCACGACGATGCGTTTGCTGCTGCCGGCCATCAAACCCGCGGCCAGCGAGCCCGTGACGCCGGAGGACGGGCACGCACATCCGTATCCAGCGCCGGCCGGTCAGACCATTCTGGTCTTGGACGACGACAAGAGCGTGCGCGAGGTCATGGTCCAAAATCTTACGGCGCTTGGTTACATCGTTTTCGAGGCCGCTGACGGAGAAGAGGCCTTGAGCGCGCTTGTCGCCAAAGCTCCGGACCTCTTCGTGCTCGATTTTCTGATGCCGGGCCTCAACGGCGCGGAAGTCGCGGCCCGAGCACGGGTCCTGCGGCCCGAGCAGAAGATGCTGCTGGTTTCTGGATACCTGGATAGCAGCGCTCTTGATCGGTTGGCGCCGGACATTCCCATTTTGCGAAAACCGTTCGATGGCCCTCAGTTGGGCTCCGCCGTTGCTGGGCTTTTGTCGGGCGATAAGGAACCGTTATAGGCGATGCGACGTCGCGCTGATGGGCGCTTCCGCCCGGACCGCACAGGCCGCGGAAGCAAATCCCGTACAGGCGCATCTGCCCCGGTCACAAGGCGCGCGGGTACAGGTCGGGCTGCGGGGCTTCAGGCGACTTCGATGTCCATCCATCGGGAATGCGGCTTCCATCCCGTGATCCGGTTATTCCGTAACAGTACACTTGAAGATAACACTAGTGATGTTAAGTTCGGTGTCGATGTTACGGATATGGCCGAGCCAATGGGAACAGCGACTCGCGGAGAAGGCCGAGGCCTATCTGCGGGAGAGCTTTAGCGCACCTGCTCAGATCGCGCCCGATGCGCTCAGCGGATTGCCCTACTTCATAGCCGATCGCTACGCCCTTTGGCGCGCCGAGATCTTCGAGCGGCCCTGTGTGCTGATGGCGCTGCGCTCGGCCGCGAAGGCGTCGGCCGATGAGCTGGCCCGTCATGTTCAAGTGGTCAAGGATCGTTCGGGCGCGCCGATCGTCTTGCTGGTGTTCGAGACCTTGTCGCCCTCTCGCCGGCTTGGCCTGCTGAAGCGGAGACTGGCGTTCCTGGTGCCTGGGGCCCAGCTCTATGTTCCGCAGGCGCTGCTGGACCTGCGCGAGCGGGCGCCCAGACCGGCCGTCCACGAGGTCGAGACGTTTTCGCCGACCAGCCAGCTCGTCATTCTGGGCGCGTTGCTGAGGAATGAGACCGAAGCGCCGAGCGCGACGGCATTGGCGAGCCGCTACGGCGTGGCCACGATGAGCATGAGCCGCGCGTTCGACGAGCTGGAGGCGGCTGGCGTCGCCGAAGCCCCACGCATGGGCAAGCAAAGGGTGCTGACGTTCCTGAGCCATGGGCTGGACCTTTGGCAGGTCGCCGCGCCTCGGCTGCAGTCGCCCGTCCGCAAGGTGCGGACCGTCGGCATACCCTATCCGCAGAACTTCCCCGGCAAGGTCGCTGGAGAGAGCGCCTTGGCCCTTTACACACCGCTGGCCCATTCGCGCGTCCAGCGTCTCGCCGTCGCCGCGGCCAACTGGCCCCAACTGGTCCGCGACCACGGCTTGATCGCCCGGGAGGCCGGGGATCCGGACGGCGATGAGATCGAGACCTGGAGCTATGACCCCGCGGCGCTGAGCACCGGTAACGTCGTCGACCAGCTCTCCCTTTACCTGAGCACGCGCGATCATCCCGACGAACGCGTCGCGCAAGCCGCCGATCAGCTCTTGGAGAACATGTCGTGGTCGTAGGCCTGAACCGCTGGCGCGAGCACTTCGCCGACTTCGCCGACCGCTATGTGCTGGTGGGCGGCGTGGCCTGCGAACAGCTGATGGAGGAGGTCGGTCTCGGTTTCCGCCTCACCAAGGACTTCGACGTGGTGTTGCTGGTCGAACTTCTCGACGCTGGCTTCGCCGAGACCTTCTGGACCTTCATCGAAGCCGGCGGCTACGAGCGGCGCGAGAAGGCCGGCGGGGGAAAGCTCTATCGGTTCCAACGTCCGACGGCGTCCGACTATCCCCAGATGATCGAACTCTTCTCGCGGGCGCCCGAGGGGATCGACCTGGCGCCGGGAAGCCAGCTGACGCCGCTGCCGATCGACGAAGCGGCCGCCAGCCTGTCGGCGATCCTGCTCGACAGCGGATACTATGACTTCTTGCGCGAGAACGCCCGGATGATCGAAGGCTTGCCGGTGCTGGGCGAGGCGGGGGGGATTCCGTTCAAGGCGCGCGCCTATCTCGACCTTACAGCCCGCAAGGCCGAGGGCGAAGCGATCGACAGCCAGAACATCAGGAAGCACCGCAACGATGTCTTCCGCCTCCTGCAACTCCTGCCGGAAGGCGAGACCCAGTTGTTGCCCGATGCGATCAGGGCGGACATGACAGCCTTCGTGGAGGCTGTGGCGAAGGACCAAACCTTCAAGCCGTCCGACTTCAAGGTCAAGCTGGCGCCCGACGCGGCTATCGCGCGGCTCGCCGCAGCCTTCGGCCTCTGAGCGTCCACCTGCGGCCACCTGGCGATGCAGCCCCACGTAGACTCCCTACGTCGCTCCACTAAAGTCGCTGACGGTCATGTTCGATCCTGTCGCGGTCGAAAACGGACTTACGGATAAATCCCAACGGGAATGAACAGGATGGCTCTTTCGACATCTGAGAGCGCAGGCGATGTGCTCCGAGGTTCGATCCCATGGCTGGCGATCGTGAGCGGCGTTCTTGGCATCTGTTCGTTCGCAAGCCTCATTGCCTACATTACGACCCCAGCCTTTCAGATGCAGGAATCAGGCGCGGTGGCGCCCATCGGCGAGCTTCTCCTGGCCATCCAGTTTTTAGCCTCGGCAGTTCAGGTGCTGATGATGATCCCTGTCGCGATCGGGCTCTACCGCACGGGCGGTCGGCGATCGCCGGGGCTGGCTCAAAGTCCGATACTGCGACTTGGGACGAGCCTGGGAGTCGTGGCTTTAGCTGGCGTGGGCCTTCTTCGATTGGTCGCCATGATCGATGTCGCCGTGTCCGACATCCTATTCATGCTCCCGATGGGACTGGTTGGCGTCTGGCTCGTCGCTGTCAATTGGAAGAACCCAGTCGCGTTGCCGGTCTGGATGAGGATTTGGGGTGTGGTCGCCGGGGTCTGTCTCGTTGGCGTCGGCCTAAACTTCCTCTTCAATGGCGGGCTGGCTGTCTTTTCGAAAGGGCCCATGGCCTATGGGAATGATGTGAATTTCCATATTGGATTGGGCTTGTGTGGGTTCCCCGGGTTCACCCTCTTCGCAACTTGGTCCGTTTTGCTCGGGCTTCGACTGTTGCGGTCATCAAGCGAACCTGGCTGATCTTTCCCAGTTCAATGCCGTCCGGTCGAGATCGGAGGTTGCCAGGGACTCTCGCACGAGATTGGCGAGCCGACCCATAAGGTGAGCCGCCGGCGGGCACGCTCGGTCCCGCCGCGCGCCCTGCGGGCGCCGCATCCGCTCGCGGCTCCTACGGGCGCGCCCCTTCGGGCAGGCTTTGGCCTGCCGCCGGCAGCTCGACGCCGCCTCCCGACCGCGCTTTGCGCGCTCTCCTGTACAGGCTTCATCATCATGAGCGCCCGCAGGCGGGCGCGCGGGCTTGGGGCTCCGCCCCCGGCGCGCTTCGGACCGGCTTCCGCCCCGCTTCGGCCCCTTCGGGTCCTGCAGCCGGGTCCCCGCGAAGCCGGCCACTCCGCTTGCACCCCCAGCTCTCGCCGAGGGGCGCCGGTTGCAGACGCGCTTTGCGTCCGCAACCGACGACCTGAGGAGAATATTCCTATGACCGAGCAAGAGCATGCCCAAGCGATCGCCAAGCTGAACGACCTGCACCGCGCCCGGCCGGGGGAGGGCTGGGTGATGACGCCCGGGGTCCAGGCTCTGGGCGCCCAGGGCGTCGTGCTGGCCGTGGCCGCCGTGAAGGGCTTTTCGGACTTCAGCGAAGACAACGACCCGCACGGCGACCGCGATTTCGGCGCCGTCGAGATTGGCGGCCAGCGCCTGTTCTGGAAGATCGACTACTACGACCTCAACCTGGCCCTGGCCTCGCCCGATGCCGCCAACCCGGCAGTGACCCGGCGGGTCCTCACCTTGATGCTGGCCGAGGAGTATTAGGCCGACCGGCCGGGGCGCGGCGGGCGTCCCGGCCATCTTTCATCGGATCGTGAAACGGCCAGGCGCCGCGCGCCGCCGCTTTGGGCGGCGGCGCGGTCGGGACGTCGGGGACAGGCTTCGCCGGGTCAGGCCCGTTCGAACACGACTTTTTCGTTGCGCGCGAGTTGGGCGCGGTAGCCGGCCGAGCGCCAGGCCTGGAGCTGCACGGCGGGCGGGGCGGCGGCCTCGACCTCGACCTCGTCCCACCACGCCGGGCGCGCGGCGGCCTTGGGCAGGAAGGCGCCGATCATGCGTTCGATGTCGGTGAAGGTCAGCTCCACGCGCGCCGTCTTCTGACGGGCGAGATAGCGCCGAAGGGGTTCGTACTTGGCCATGGGGTCAAATTGGTTAATGGGCGCGACGAGGCAAGCGATCATGCGGCGGCGCGGCGTCTCGCCGCACCCGCCGGACGGGCCGACGCTATTTGACGTTGATGTCCAGCAGCCGTTCGACCGCGACCACGTCGCGCCACGCTCCGTCCAGCTTGCCGTGCTTTTGGTGGACACCGACCTCACGGAAACCCACCGACCGCAGGAGCGCCAAGCCGGCCTTGTTCTCGACGAACACGCGGGACAGCAGCTTCCAGAACCCGGCGACCGTCGCCGCCTCGATCAACGCCTTCATGGCGATGGCGCCCACGCCCTGCCCGCGATTGGTGCGCCGGACATAGACCGAGAACTCCGCGATCCCGGCGTAACAGCAACGATCGGCGTAGGAAAACGTCGCGGCGTAGCCTGCGATCTGACCGGCCGTGTCGATCACCACCACGATCGGATGGCGGTCATCAAACCAGGCCGAGAGCTGATCAACGGAGCGCGGTGTCGTCTCGAACGTCGCGATCCGGTCGGCGATGCCCTCGTTATAAATCTCACTCATCGCGGGCGCGTCGGCCAGCGTGGCGGGGCGCGTGGTCAGGCGGGGCGCGGTCATGCGGTTTCCTTGGCCTCGTGGCTCATGGCCGCCGCGCCGAGCGCGACCTGTTCGGCGATGCGCCCGTCAGCCTTGCGCTCGCTATAGCGATCCACGAGGTAATCGGCTCGGTCGCGCGTCAGCAGCGTGAACTTCACCAGTTCCTCCATGACGTCCACCACGCGGTCGTAATAGGCGGACGGCTTCATCCGGTCGTTCTCGTCGAACTCCTTGTAGGCCATGGCCACCGACGACTGGTTGGGGATGGTGATCATCCTCATCCAGCGGCCCAGCAGGCGCAGGGTGTTGACCGCATTGAATGATTGCGAGCCGCCGCTGACCTGCATCACCGCCAGGGTCCGTCCCTGGGTCGGACGCACGCTGCCGATCTCCAGCGGGATCCAGTCGATCTGCGCTTTCATGACCCCGGTGATCGCGCCGTGCCGCTCAGGGCTGCACCAGACTTGGCCCTCCGACCACAGCGACAGGGCGCGCAGTTCCTGAACCTTGGGGTGGTCGGGTCCAGTGGCGTCGGGCAGGGGCAGGTCGCGCGGATCGAAAATGCGGGTCTCACAGCCCAAGCGCTGGAGAATGCGCGCGGCCTCCTCGGTCAGCAGGCGGCTGAACGACCGCTCCCGCAGCGAGCCATAGAGAAGCAGGATGCGCGGCGAATGGGTGGCCGGCATTTTGACGTCCAGCTTGCTTCCATCGATCGGGTCCAAGAACTGTGCCTGCAAGGCGGGAAACTCGGTCATCATGCAAGCAACTCCAACATCGTCATTGATCCTTCTCATATTTCCATTACATTGGAAATATGGAATCTAAAGCCGCTGTCGCAAGCCTGTCCGCCCTCGGCCATGAAGGTCGCCTGACGATCTTTCGCCTGCTGGTGAAGGCTGGTCCGGTCGGTGTCGCGGCCGGCGAGATCGCACGCCGCCTGGACACTCTGCCCAACACCCTGTCGGCCAATCTCAACGTGCTGTCGCATGCCGGACTGATCAGCTCACGCCGCGATGGCCGGTCGATCCTCTATTCGGCCGACTACGCGGCGATGAGCGGCTTGCTCGGCTTCCTGATGGAAGACTGCTGCAACGGCGCACCGGAGATCTGTGTCCCGCTGACCGACATCCTCGCCAAGGCCGCCGCCTGCGACGGAGCCTGCCCTGCCGAACCGGAAAAGTCTGATTGACGCCACCCGTCGCGCCCCCTCAGATCCCCTTCCTGGTGACCCATGCCTGACGCCGATTTCCCCATCACGATCTTCCACAACCCCGCCTGCGGCACCTCGCGCAACGTCGTCGCCATGGTCGAAGCGGCGGGCTACGCGCCCCGGATCGTCGAGTACGTGACCACCGGCTGGACCCACGATCAGTTGCGCGGCCTAGTTGGTGAGGCCGGCCTGACTTTCCGCCAACTGATGCGCGAGAAGGGCACGCCCGCCGCCGCGTTGGGCCTGTCGGAAGACGGGGCGACCGAGGACCAGATCCTCGACGCGATGGTCGCCCATCCCATCCTCGTCAACCGGCCGATCGTGGTCACGCCCAAGGGCGTCAAGCTCTGCCGGCCGTCCGAGGTCGTGCTTGATCTGCTGGAGCGCAAGCCGGCCAGCTTCACCAAGGAAGACGGCGAAGTCGTCGTCCTGTGATCCTCGCGCTTCTGATCTTCCTGCTCACCATCACCCTGGTCATCTGGCAACCCAAAGGCCTGAGCATCGGCTGGAGCGCGGCCCTCGGCGCGGCCTTGGCTCTGCTGACCGGCGCCGTCCATTTGGGCGACATCGCCACGGTCTGGCAGATCGTCTGGAACGCCACCGGCGCCTTCATCGCCGTGATCATCATCAGCCTGCTGCTCGACGAGGCCGGCTTCTTCGAGTGGGCGGCCCTGTACGTCGCGCGCTGGGCCGGCGGCCGGGGGCGGCTGCTGTTCGCCTCGATCGTGCTGCTGGGCGCGGCGGTCTCGTCGTTGTTCGCCAACGACGGTGCGGCCCTGATCCTCACACCGATCGTCATCGCCATGCTTCTGGCCTTGGGCTTCAAGGACAAGGCGACCCTGGCCTTCGTGATGGCGGCGGGGTTCATCGCCGACACCGCGAGCCTGCCGCTAGTGGTCTCCAACCTCGTCAACATCGTCTCGGCCGACGTCTTCAAGATCGGCTTTGGTCGCTACGCCCTGGTGATGATCCCGGTTGATCTGGCCGCGATCGCCGCGACCCTCGGGGCGCTGATGCTCTACTTCCGGCGCGACATCCCAAAGCGCTACGACGTCGGCCAATTGAAGCCGCCGCGCGAGGCCATCAACGACCCGGCGACCTTCAAGGCGGGCTGGGTGGTTCTAGTATTGCTGCTGATCGGGTTCTTCGCCCTGGAGCCGCTGGGCGTGCCGGTCAGCGCGACCGCCGCCGTCGGCGCCTTGGTCCTGTTGGTGATCGCCGGCCGTGGCCAGGTGATCAGCACCCGAAAGGTGATCAAGGGCGCGCCCTGGCAGGTCGTGATCTTCTCGCTGGGCATGTACCTGGTGGTCTATGGCCTGCGCAACGCCGGCCTCACCGATCAGATCGCCGGCCT
>FSTO01000025.1_pt1 | contig 9972 bp, 7 predicted proteins | sample 1636981 | NCBI WGS metagenome assembly FSTO01 (sample SAMEA3914819, study PRJEB12502) | metagenome | biome: forest; material: soil | place: Canada | collected 2010-06-26 | depth 0.3 m | reverse complement strand
GACTCCCGGACGCTGGCGCGCACGACCGGGGGCTGAGAGGATAGGCGCCGCGCTTGCGATGCGCAAGTACCCGGCCGCGAAGGCCAAGCTTGATACTGTCGACAGTTTAGATCAAGCCGCCTTCAACGCTATCCCAGGCCGGCGGTTCCCCTCAGCTGGCGTAATCGTAGGGTCCGCCGCGTTCCAGCGCTTTGCGATAGGCCGGGCGGGCGTGGATGCGGTCCAGGAACGCCCGGACCTTGGGTCGCGAGCCGGCCCCCGCGCGCGAGGCGCCGGCTTCGAGGGGGAAGCTCATCATGATGTCGGCGGCGGTGAAGTCCGGGCCGGCGAACCAGGCGGTCTTGGAGAGTTCGGCGTCCCAGTAGTCGATATGGCTCTTCAACTGCGGATCGATGAAGCCGCTCTGGGCCTTGGCGGCGATGGCCTTGACCAGGCCCTTCAACAGGCCGGGCGCGCGGGCGGGCAGGGCGGTGAACACCAGCTTCAGCAGCAGCGGCGTCATCGCCGAGCCCTCGGCATAGTGCAGCCAATAGGTATAGCGCAGGCGCTCGGGCGTCCCGGCCGGCGGGATCAGCCGACCCTGGCCGTAGTTTTCGATGACGTATTCGATGATCGCGCCCGTCTCGGCGATGGTCTTGTCGCCGTCGGTGATCACCGGCGACTTGCCCAGGGGATGGATGGCCAGCAGCTCGGGCGGGGCCAGCATGGTCTGGGCGTTTCGTTCGTAGCGCTTGACCTCGTAGGGAACGCCCAGTTCCTCCAGCAGCCACAGCACGCGCTGGCTGCGCGAATTGTTCAGGTGATGGACGACGATCATGGCGGGTTCCCCAGGGTTGGCGCGAGGTTGCCATGGGGGAAGCCGCGTCAGTCAAGGGCGCGCTCGCGTTAGCGTCGACGCTCGTCCTATCCCCAGAAGCCGGCGACGCGCACCAGCACCCAGTAGCTCGACAGCCCTCCGATCAGATAGGCGGCGGCCAGGGGCGCGGGGCCGAGATCCCATCGGCCGGCCAGAAGGCGCCGCGCCAGCCGTATCGTGACGAGAACGGCGCCGATGAACATCACCTGGCCGATTTCGACGCCGACGTTGAAGAACAGCAGCGCCAGGGCGATCGAGTTCTGCGGCAGGCCGATCTCGGCAAGCGCGCTGGCGAACCCCAGACCGTGCAGCAGGCCGAAGCTGAAGGCGACGATCCAGGGCGCGCGGGAGGTCAGGCCCTGGCGTCCACGCCGCTGCTGGACGATTTCGAGGGCGACAAAGAGGATCGACAGCGCGATGGCCGCCTCGACAAGAGACCCAGGCACGTGGACGACGCCCAGCGTCGCCAGCGCCAGGGTGATCGAATGGGCCAGGGTGAAGGCGGTGACCGTCTGCAACAGACGCTTGACCCCGCCCACCAGCACCAGCAGGCCCAGCACGAACAGCAGGTGGTCGAAGCCTGTGAGAATGTGCTCGACGCCCAGCACCGTATAGGTGCGCACCACCTCCAGCGCGCCGGGGCTGGCCTTGACCTCGAAGCTGGGCGACAGCGGCAGCACTCGTTCGAGCTGCACCGTGCCGTCGCTGCGGGCCACGCGGACCAGCACGTCGATGCGGGTGAGCGAGAGGTTCGAGAAGGCGATGGTCGCGCCGTCCAGGCCGCCGGGCGCGTGGATGCGCCAGCGCTGGACGGCGGCGCCGTCGGCATAGGTGATGCGGCGGGCGCTCACCTCCGACACGTCCGGCGGGAATTCCGGCTGCACCTTCAGGATCGTGTATTCGTCGACCGCCGGGGTCTTCCACAGGACGTCGTAGGTGACGGCGTCGATCTGCTGGAGCTGCAGGTAGGCCGGCTTGAACTCGTCCGCGGCCGCCGGCGACACGAGGCCGAGGGTCAGCAGGACCAGCAACAGGCGCAGCCAGGTCACTGGCTGGACGCCAGGCGGGGCAGCAGGCTGGCCTTGACGGCCACGTCATAGTCGCCGCGCACCTTGCGGTAGCTGTCGGCCAGGCTCTGGCGGCGCCGCTCGGCCTCCCACGCCCGCGCCACCAGGGGCCGGACCTCCTCGAGCGGCGGCACGGCGGCTGGAGCGCGGCCGCTGACCCGGACCAGGTGCACGCCATAGCTCGACGGGACGGGTCCGACCCACTGCCCCACCGGCGCCTCGGCCACCCCCTCGGCGAACGCCTCGCCAAAATCGCCGGCCACCCTGTCCAGCGGGGCCGAGGCGACGTGCCGAGGCAGCATGGAATCCTGCCCCTGTTTCGCCGGATCCGCTCCATCGGCCACCGCCCGCTGGGCCGCCTCGAAGCCGCGCTCGACCTCGGCGGGCGAGCCGGTCGTGGCGAAGAAGACCTGGTCGAAGGTCACCTCGCCCGGCCGCGAGAAGTCGGCCGGGTGCGCCTTCAGATAGGCCGCCAGCTCGGCGTCGGTGGGCGCGCCCTGACCGTCCGCTTCCTCCAGGATGATCTGGTACTTCTGCAAGACGCGCCGGCGGATCACCGGGTCGTCGCGGCCGAGGCCCAGGGCCATCCCCTCGCGGTAGAGGATCTCGTCATGGACATAGGTGTCGATGAGGCCCTTCAACTGCGCCTCGCTCGGCGACCGGCCCAGTTGGGCCCGATACTCGCGGGCCATGTCGTCCACGCGCGCCTGGCTGACCACCACCTGCCGGCTGGCGTCGTCGGTCGGCGCGATCCAGCCGTGCAGGAGGAACAGCACCAGCCCGATCAGCACGAAGTGGACGAGCGGCTCACGGACGATCTGTCGGAAACGCACCGACGTCAGGCCGGATTGTACCAGATGGCCGAGGTGATCGCCCGTTCCTGCTGCACCATCGGCACGTCGGCGGTCATCTTGTCCCCGTACTTGATGGCATCATAGAGCGTCCACCGCGGGGTCGGGATTTCCAGAACGCGCAGGTAGTAGAAGGCCCTCTGCTTCGGGTCGAAGCCGGGGTCCTTGAACCAGCCGACCAACTCGGGCGCGCCGATGCTGTTGGTGTATTTCGCCGTCTTCAAGTCGACCGTATTGCCCACCGGGGGCAGCTTGCCGCCGACCTGCTTGCGATTGGCCGGATCGCTCCAGCCGACGTTGAGGATGGTCTCGTGGGTCTGGCCGGTGGCGTCGACCCAGCCCTTGACCACCTGCACGCGGTCCAGGTTGGCGCCCACCGAATCCTTCATGGCCGCGAAGAGGAAGGTCGGGACCTGGCCGGCTGCGGCCGCCTTCAGGTCGCCGCCCATCGGCACCCCCCTGGCGTAACCGGTGGCCACCAGGCTCTGGGCCTTGGCGTCCGCCTCGGTGAAGCCATAGCCGCCGAAGAACCGCACGGTCATGCGCGGCCCGCTGGTGGCGTAGGTCTCGCGGCGCTTCATGGCGTCCCAAATGGCCTCGCGGGTATTGGCGGTCGCCCACACCCCGGTGTAGCCCGCGGCCGCCAACGTCCAGTCCTTGCGGACGTAGTTGGCCTCCTTGGCGAAGACCTCGCCCCAGCGGCCGGGCCTGGGTTCGCTGCTCGCCAGCTTGCCGCCGAAGTTGTCCTCCTCGGGCGCCGAGAGACCGGTGTGCGTGTCCGTACCGCCTGCCGCCCCCAGTTTGAACGGATTGGTCCCCAGCGTGTCTTGCAGGCGCATGCCGGACTTCAGCGCCTCGCGGACGTACTCGGTCTTGATCATTCCGGGAGTCTTGGCCACGCCGGCCAGGTTCCCCGTATCCCACAGCTCGTAGCTGGCGAACTCGTCATTGGGCGACAGGCTGGGGTGCGCCTCGCTCTGCCCCTTGTACTGGAAGAGCTCGAACAGCGGCTCCCAGCGCGCGCGCGCCGTAGCCCACGCGGCGGTGAGCGGCTTGCCGTCGTACTGCTGCTCCTCGAACATCCGGCCGTTCGACAGGTTGCCGTTGTGCGGAATGGCCAGCACCTGGCCGCCGGTCGTCTTCTCGTAGTTGTCCAGCCACGCCCACAGCGTCGCCGGATCGCCGCTCACCCAGGTGGTCAGGGGCGAAAGGTTGCGCGTCTTGTCGGCGTTGTCGCGGAAGATGACGTTGCGATGCAGGTTCTCGCCGGTCATCGCGTTGGACGTCCACTCGTAGGCGATGAACGCGGTGAACTTGCCGGGCTCGTTGTATTTCTCCATCACGTCGACGGTCTTTTGCCAGGCCGACTTGACCCACTTCTCGTCCATGAAGACCGGCGGCATCGTGCGGCTGGCCTGGGCCCTGACGAGCTCGATGGTGGCCTTCTGGGCCTGCTCCCGGCCCTGCCCCATCATCACGTACCAGCTCTTGACGCGGGGATCGGCCATGAACTCCTTGTTGCCGGCCTTCATTTCGCCGATCGCGCCCATGCCGTCGCTGTGGTCGGTGACCGCCACCCAGTCGAGCGGACGCTCGAGTTTCATCGGCTGGCCGGAATTGTTGTTGACCGTCTCGCCGCGCACGAACCGCACGGCGTCGTCGGGGGTCAGGCTCGCGCCCGCCACCCCGGCGTCCATGGACCAGCCCGTATGCAGATGCTGGTCGCCCCACAGCACGCGCTCGGGATATTTGCGATTGGCGTCGGGGAGGTAGGCGCCCGTCGCGACGGCGGAGGCGGAGGCTTCGGTGGATTTGTCCTGAGCGCCGGGCTTCGAGCATCCCGCCAGGGCGACAAGGGCCGCGCCGGCTGCGAGGGCGACGATGATGTGGCGAGACATTTGGCTGTCCTCGACAATGGCGCGATGAAAACCAGCGGTTCCATCCCAGAAGGAGCCGGCTGGGAGACAGTACGGACGCGCTCTAGCTCGGCACAATCAGGCGAAACCCGCAGCAAGTCTGCTGCGGCTCCTGGTTTTCGTACGAGGTCGCCTGAGGTGAAACCGCTACCGGCCGACGTGGCGGCTCCAGGCGACCGCGAGCCCCGCCATGATCGCCGCCGCCTGCAAGAACACGATCAGCGTCAGCCACGCCCCGAACGGCTGCTTGCGGGTCTTGTGGCGAAACACCGGGCGGGCCAGCAGGGCGGCGGGGCTGCCGCCCAGGGCGGCCAGGGTCAGCAGGGCGCGCTCGGGCACGCGCGGGCGGCGCTCGGCGGCGGCGCGCTTGTCCCAGCCGAAGACCAGGAAGGTGGCCAGGTTCAGGACGCCCAGATAGACGGCGATGAAAAGGATCAAGCCGGCGTCCCGACCGGGGCGAGCAGCGGCTTGAGGTCCGGCTCCACCCAGCCCCGGCGCGCCTCGACGCTGAACAGCCGCCGGCGCGACCAGAACGTCAGCGGCCAGGCCTTGTCGCCCATCGGCGTGGCCAGCAGGCGGGCGGACGCCTCGCCGTCGCCGATATCGGCCGGCAGGGCGGCCACGAAGGCGCGGATGGCGGCGAGGTAGGCCTGGGTGATGGTCTCGTGATAGCCGCCGTGGTCGTCGTTCACCCCGCCGGCCGCGACGTTGTAGGTCTGAATGATGCCCGGCATGTCGCGCTCCAGGCCTTCGTCGCGGGTGCGGACCAGGCGCAGGGTGGCGGTCAGGTGCGCGGCATGGGTCCACTCGGCCTTGGGCAGGCTGTGATCCAGCAGGCGGGCGGCGAGCCGCGCGACTTCGGCGTCGGTGTAGGGCGCGGGGGACGGGACGGTCATGTCTGCACGTCTTACCCGCGCCGGCCGATAATTCCAGCTGCCCGCCCCCTCGATTTCGATCGCCCCGTCGATCTCAATCGAATGACGCCGTCAGCGCCGGTCCGGCCTTGGGGCGACAGGTCATGGTCAACGTCACGCCGCCAACCTGGTCGGGACCGCGCCCCGACAGGGTCAGCAGGGCTCGCATGAAGGCCACCGTCCGCCGACTGATGTTGGACTTGAAGATCGAGAGCAGGTCCGCGAAGACAATCAGCCACTCCTGGCTGTCGTGCAGCATCGCCGCCTGCATCCTGGCGTAGTCATCCACGCCCCACGCCGCCCCGGGACCGCCGGGACCGGCGACCCGGGCGCGCGACAGGTAGATCTCGCGCATCGTCGCGATCAGGTCCACCAGCCGCCGCAGGGTGTAGCCCTGGTCGATGAAATAGAAATAGGCGCGCTGCTGCTCGAGCGACAGCTGGTCGGCGCCCGGCACCGACACGCGCTTGACCGGGCCATCGGCCGCCGGGCTGTTGGGCCCGGGGGGCTGGCCGATGCGCCCGACCGGGCCCATCAGGTTGTTGATCCGGGTCAGGAAGTTGAGCGTCGTTTCCTCGACGGTCGGCGGGGACTTGGGCGGCTTGAAATGATCGCTGGCCACCAGCACGCCGGCCTCGAAGGCCTTGACGTTCAGCGCGTCGAGCTGGACCAGAGCGTCGAAGCCCGCCCGGATAAAGGCCTTGCGGTCGACCTCCGTGAGCGCCCTCGCCGGATCGGGGGCCCCCGCGGCGGGCAGGCGCATCAGAGCGCGCAGCGCCGCGTCGTCGAAGTTGAGCGAGGCCGAGAGGTCGCCGGCGATCTTGCCGCCGGCCTGGCTCCAGCCGTCGAAGGTGGTCTTCGCCCGGGCGAAGACCGAAGGGTCGAGCAGATTGGCCCGGCCGAGGTTCTTGACGAAGTCCTCGACGTCGTCCCAGGCCAGCGACTTGTCGGAAAACACCGCCCCGACGCCGATCTCCAGGTGCGGCGGTCCGGCGACGGCGGGGTCCTGGCCGGCGGCCTGAACCAGCTTGTAGGCGTCGACGAACGAGACCCCGCGACTGTTCAACGGCGTCCGCAGCGTCTTGTTCAGGTTCCCCTTGAGATCGACATGGATGTCGCCCTGACCATCGATCTCGACATCGACCTCGCCCTCGATCAGGGTCTTGGCCTGCAGCAACATGCTGATGAAGGCGATCTCGACGCCTTCCTCGCTCTTGAAACGGCTGTAGCGGCTCAGGCTGGAAGCTTCTGAGTCCAGATCGAAGCCTGGGGCCGACCCGTTGCCGTCGATGAGTTGAACCAAGGCTTCCAGCTTGCCGCGGGTCAAGGCGTCGAATACGCGACCTGTCGCGGGATCGCTGGCCGTGAAGTCGCCCACCACGACGGCGGAGTAGCCCTTGCTGCGGAATTCCTGCCGGTAGAGGCGCGCGGTGACCTTCTTCTCGGCGGCCTGCTTGGCCTTGTCGAGGATCTTGTGGAAGAGCGCGTCCCAGCGGTTCAGCAATTCGCGGACCGCCTTGGTCGCGTCGTCCAGGTCGGCCACCGCCGCCCCGATCTCGGCGCCGGCCTTTTTCAGGGCGGCGGTCAGGGCGGTTTTGGCGACGTCGGTCGCGACCTGGGGCAGGAGCGCGGCCTCGAGCGCGGCCTCGATCTTTTCGATCTGCGCCTTGACCAGGGCCTGCACCTTGTCGACGGGCGCGAGGGCCGCGACGGTGGGAACCGCCTCGGTGATGCCGGCCATGACCCGGGCCACGGCTTGATCGACCTGGCCGTTGATCAGCACTTGGCCGCGGCCGATCGCGCCGGCGATCTGATCGCTGAGCCACGCCGCGATCGCCGAGGTCTCCATCGTGCCGACCCCGAGGGCGCCGTTGGCGTCGGCCAGGACCGCCTCGCGCAGGCCCTCGTCGTCGATCAGCCGGCCCACCTCCGTCTTCAGGACCGCGAAGCCCTTTTCGCGCAGCCAGGTTCCCGGCGTCAGGAACGGGCGCACTTCGGTCAGGACGGCGTCCCATTCGCCCACCGCGCGCTGGATGGCCGCGCCCACGGGCTTGGTCAGTCCCGAGACGTCGGCCGTGACGTTCAGCTCCAGGCCGAACGTCCGCTCGTCGGCCCGACCGCGCTGGAGGGTCGCGCGGAAGGATCCCGCCTGTCCGACGGGTTTGTTCCGTCGCAGGGTCAGGGTGTATTTGCTCGTCCGCTTGGCGGATACGGCCACGCTCAGGGCGGCGTCGACCACACCGGCCGACAAGGCGCCGGCGTCCGCGAAATCGACCGTCACGTTGGCGCTGGCCGCGCCGATGAACTCGTAGACCAGCCCTTCGAGGGCCAGGGCCGGAGATTGGAAGGCCTCCCAGGCCGAGGCGAGGTCGAAGGGGTCGGGCAGGGCGCCGAGCCGGTTGGCCACCGCCAAGCCGTAGATCTTGTCGTCCCGCGGCGCGAAGAAATAGTCCAGCGACAGGCTGGCCGATCCATCGGCCTGGCCGCTCACCGAAACGGGGCCGAAAGGCAGGGCGGCCTTGAGGCCGGCCCGCGCCGAGCCACGGGCGTTGATCTTCAGGAGCTTGGCCGGCTCGGCGTCGCCGGGCCAAGCCCCGCCGGCGTCGAAGCCTATGATCGCCTGGGCGCCCAGGTCCAGGCTGTAGCGATCGGTCTTCACCACCGGGTCGCTCGACGTCGACAGCGTCCAGGCGACGTCGGCGGCGTCCTCGCCGATCTTGAACGCGCTCAGTGGCTTGAGCAGGGTCCGAAGGTTCTCGGGGACCTTCTCGCCGGTGTTCTGCGCGGCGGTCAGGACCTTGGTGATGGTGGTGTAGACGCCGGCGAGGTCGGCGTTGTCGAAGGCTGCCTTGATGGCGGGCGAGTCCAGGTCGTCGGCCATCCTGTCCAGCAGGGCCAGGGCGTCGGGCGCGTTCTCGATCGGGCCCAGGTCCTGCCACTTGGCGGCGAGGTCGCCCAGGGCCCGAATGAGTTCCAGATCCTTGTCGAGCTTCAGGGCCTTGGCGGCCGTCAGCACCAGCGTGGATTCGGACATGGCTTCCCCCCTCGCGCCGAGGCGCGTCGTTCTCGCGTTGCGCGTTGAAAGCAACTGAAGGCGATCGGGCGTACTTTCGCCCCGGACGCGGCCCCAAGGCTGAACCCTAGAGCAAGCATTTTCGTCGCGCAATCCAGGGGGGAGTCTGGGTGTCGCGCTCGCTGCAGCTGTCTTGAGGCGTAACGAACGGCCGCAGGCGCGGGGATAGCGCAGATCCTCCCCCTCTGGGGGAGGTGGCCCAGAGGGTCGGAGGGGGTCGCGCGGCGCGGGCCGAAAAGGCCCCCTCAGTCGCTCCGCGACAGCTCCCCCAGAGGGGGAGCATCTACCGCAAGCCTGTGGATAACGTCTACTGATAGCTCTGCAGCGGGCGCACTTCCAGGGCCTCGGCAGGAGCGCTCGATATGGCTTGCGCCGCCGCCAGGGCGCCAGCGCTGGTGGTGTAGTAGGGCACCTTCATCATCAGGGCCGTGCGGCGGATCTCGAAGCTGTCTTCCAGGGCCTGCTTGCCCTCGGTGGTGTTGAACACCAGCTGCACGCCGTGGTTCTTCATCACGTCGACGATGTGCGGGCGGCCTTCCAGCACCTTCTTGACGAGTTCGACCTCGACGCCCTGCTCGGCCAGATAGCCGCGTGTGCCGACCGTCGACAGCACCTTGAAGCCGGCCGCCTGCAACAGCTTCACCGGCTCGACGATCCACGGACGGTCGCTTTCCTTGACCGAGACGAACGCGGTCCCGGAGGTCGGCAGGCTGACGCCGCCGCCCAGCTGGCTCTTGGCGAAGGCGCGGGCGAAGGCCGGGGCCAGGCTGTCCTCGCCCTCGCGGATCCAGTCCAGGCCCATGACCTCGCCGGTCGAGCGCATTTCGGGGCCCAGGATCGTGTCGACCCCGGCGAAGCGGGCGAACGGGAAGACCGCTTCCTTGACCGCGATGTGGTCGTACGGCTTGTCGGTCAGGCCGAAGCTGGCCAGCGTCTCGCCCGCCATGATCTTGGCGGCGATGGCGGCGACAGGTTGCCCAATCGTCTTGGCCACGAACGGCACGGTGCGCGAGGCGCGGGGGTTGACCTCAAGCACGTAGATTCGGGGTTCCGCCGAGTGCGGCTCCTCGATCGCGAACTGCACGTTCATCAGGCCGCGGACGTTGAGGGCCAGGGCCATCTTGACGGTCTGGCGCTTCAGTTCGGCGATGGTCTCCGCGCTCAGCGAGAAGGGCGGCATCGAGCAGGCGCTGTCGCCGGAGTGGACGCCGGCTTCCTCGATATGCTCCAGCACGCCGGCCACGAACACGTCGGTCCCATCGCACAGGGCGTCGACGTCCACCTCGGTGGCGCGG
>FSTO01000124.1_pt1 | contig 13185 bp, 8 predicted proteins | sample 1636981 | NCBI WGS metagenome assembly FSTO01 (sample SAMEA3914819, study PRJEB12502) | metagenome | biome: forest; material: soil | place: Canada | collected 2010-06-26 | depth 0.3 m | reverse complement strand
GGTCCAGGTCAGCGACTACGGCACCAAGCGCGTCGACCTGTTCTACGGCGGCCCGGTCGGCGGCGGCTGGCACGCCTCGGTCGGTGGCTTCTGGCGTGAAGAGGACGGCATCCGCGACCCGGGCTACGACGCCAACAAGGGCTATCAGTGGCGCATCGAGGCCGGACGCGAGTTCGAGCGCGGCAGCATCGAATTCAACCTGAAACACCTGGACGACAACGTCATCCTGTTCGCCGGCGTGCCGCTGAAGTTCGACGCCGCCGGCGAGCCCAGCGCCGCCCCGGGCTTCGACCCGCTGACCGGCACGCTGAACGGCCCCGAGACCTCACACCTGACCCTGCGCGGCCCGACCGGCCCGTTCAACTGGGACCTGACGCGCGGCACCGAGGTCGACCTGACCCAGGCCACGGCGGTGTTCAAGTACGAGCCCTTCGATGGCTGGCACTTCCAGGACACGCTGCGCTACCGCACCTCGGAGTCCAAGCGGATCGGCCTGTTCCCCAACACCCCGGTGCTCGGTTCGGAGCGGATCAAGCAGTACAAGGCCGCCCTCCTGGCCGCCACGCCGGGCGCCACCGACGTCCAACTGCGCTACACGACCACCGGTGAGGTGTTCAACACCACGGGCGCCGGCCAGAACGGCAACGGCCTCGTGCTGGACGGCTCGCTGCGCTACGTCTCGGCGCCGCTGGACGAGCTGATCAACGACGCCCGCGTGGCGCACAAGTTCGAGATGGGCGACCAGACCCACGACGTGGCCTTCGGCGTCTACACCGCCCACGTCGAGGAGGCCTTCAACCGCTACTCGGCCAACGCTCTGCTCGACGTGCAGAGCAACGCCCGCCGCCTGGACCTGGTGGCCGTCGACGGCGCGGGCAAGGTGTTGTCCAGCCTGACCGAGAACGGCATCAGCCGCTACGGCGCCGAGTTCGCCAACGGCGACGGCAAGTCCAACACCGTCGCCCTCTACCTGACCGACGAGTGGAGCATCACCCCGAAGCTGCGCGTCGACGGCGGCGTGCGCTGGGAAAAGATCGAATTCGAAGGCCGCAGCGAGCGCAGCGCGACCATCAACCTGGGCCAATCGCCGACCCCGGCCGACGACACCGTGCTGGCCGGAACGGGCGTCTATGACCGCCTGGACCGCAAGTTCCAGCACGCCGGCTGGACCCTGGGCGTCGACTACAAGATCAACGGCCAGATGGGCATGTTCGGCCGCTTCACCTCGGCCTTCCGCCTGCCGTCGCTGGGCGACTACATCACCAACGCCACCAACGCGACCGGCTCGGTCCAGACCATGGACCTGAGCGAATTGGGCTTCAAATGGGTGGCCCCGAAGATCGAGTTCTACGCCACGGCCTTCCAGACCACCTATGACAACCTCGGCTTCGGCAGCCTGGTGTTCAACCCGACCACCGGCGCCTACGTCAACCAGACCAGCATCACCGACACCAAGACGCTCGGCCTGGAGCTGGAAGGCACGGTGCGTCCGGTCTCGTGGTTCGACCTGGGCTTCAGCGCCACGTTCCAGGATCCGAAGTTCGGCGACTACAAGTTCGAGGAGGCCTGTACGGTCGCGGCGACCGACCCGACCTGCCAGGTCAAGCCACCGGCGGGCACGGCCAGCCGCACCCGCGACTTCACGGGCAACCAGCTGATCCGCGTGCCCAAGACCTCGTTCCGCGTGACGCCCGGCCTCAACCTGCTGGACAGCAAGCTGCGGTTGGAAACCAGCATCGAGCGCTATGACGACCGGTTCTCCGACGCCGCCAACACCTCCAAGCTGCCGGCCTACACCCTGGTGGGCGCCACGGTGCGCTACCAGATCACCGACGGCCTGACGGTCTATGCCTACGGAAACAACCTGTTCAACGAACTGGGCCTGACCGAGGGCAACCCCCGCGCCGGCCAGATCATCAGCGGCGAGGCCGGGGCCCTGTACGGCATCGGCCGTCCGGAGTTCGGCCGCTCGTTCCGCGCGGCGCTGATGTACCGGTTCTAGTCCGTGACGAGCCCCAGCCAAAGCTCCGCTCATCCTGGCGAAAGCCGGGACCCAAGCCGAGTTTCACGGTGGGGCTCGGCGCCCAGAACCGCCAAGTCCGCTTGGGTCCCGGCTTTCGCCGGGATGAGCGGATGGGGTGGGTCTGGACGTATCGAGCTTTGATTTTCTCCCCTGTATCCCCTCGACTGGGCGGTCGGCTTCGCGCCGGCCGCCCGTTTTTTCGGAAGCCGAACATGATCCGCTGGCTGACCCTGATCTTCGTGCTGCTGAGCTCTCCTGCCTGGGCGCAAGACCGAAAACCCGACCTCGTCCTGACCGGCCAGGTGCAGGGCGCCGACCACCAGACCTACAAGCCGGTGACCTTCGAGGTGGCCGCCGGCGTCACCCGCGTGACCGTGGATTTCGACTATGCCCGCGACCAGAAGACCGTCGTCGACCTGGGCCTGATGGATCCGGTGCGGTTCCGCGGCTGGAGCGGGGGCAACAAGAAACGCTTCACGGTCTCGGCCGAGGACGCCACCCCCAGCTATCTGCCCGGCCCGCTGCCGGCCGGTCGCTGGACCCTGCTGCTGGGCGTGCCCAACGCGCGGCCGGGCTCGTCGGCGGCCTATGAGGCTCGCATCACCTTCGAGCGCGGTCCCGTGACGACCAGCTTCTCGGCCGGACCGCTGAAAGCCGCGCCCGGCTGGTATCGAGGCGACCTGCACATGCATACCGCCCACAGCGACGGCTCGTGCCTGGCCCAGTCCGGCGCCCGCGCGCCGTGCCCGGTCTATCGCACCGTCCAGGCGGCCCAGGCCCGGGGCCTGGATTTCATCGCCATCACCGACCACAACACCACCAGCCACTACGAGGCCATGGCCGAGCTGCAGCCGGCCTTCGACCGACTGCTGCTGATCCCCGGCCGCGAGGTGACGACCTTCCAAGGTCACGCCAACGTCTTCGGCCCGACGGCCTTCATCGACTTCCGGCTGGGCGATCCCAGCGTGCCGACCATCAGGGCGCTGCAGGATGCGGTGGCGGCGGCCGGCGGGGTGTTCTCGATCAACCACCCCAGCGCGCCGTCGGGGGAGCAGTGCATGGGCTGCGGCTGGACCGTTCAGGGTACGGACTATGACCAGGTCCAGTCGATCGAGGTCGCCAACGGCGGCTCGGAGCGGGCGCAGAAGGGCGCCGAGGGGCCGCTGTCGGGCGTGCCCTTCTGGGAGGCCCAGCTGAACGCCGGTCACCGCATCACCGCCGTCGGCGGCAGCGACAACCACGACGCCGGCCTGCCCCCCGAAACCCCCGGCGCCGTCGGCCGCCCAACCACGGTGGTCCATGCCGAGGCGCTGTCGACCTCGGGCATCCTGGCGGGCGTCCGCGAGGGCCGGGTGTTCATCGACCTCGACGGCACGAAGGAGCGCATGCTGGACCTCAGCGCCCGCGCCAAGTCCGGCCAGGCGGTGATGGGCGGCGTCCTGACCGCAAAGCCCGGCGAGGCGGTGGCGTTCACCGCGTCCCTGACCGGCGGCGAGATGCCAGGGCTGGAGGTGATCCGGGATGGCGCCAAGTTGGCCGTGACCATCGACAAGGCCGGCGCTTTCACCGTGAAGATGGGCGGCAAGGCCAGCTGGGTGCGGCTGAACTTCCGCGACGCGAGCGGCCGACTGCTGCTGATCGGTAACCCGATTTATCTGCGGCGTCTGTGAACCCTCTCCCATGGGGAGAGGGAGGGACCCGCCGCGAAGCGGTGGGAGGGTGAGGGGCTGGTGAGTTCGACGGCGTGCCGGCACGCCGGTTGACAGCGTAACCCCTCATCCTCCCACGCCTTCTCCCTCTGGGAGAAGGATCAAAATACCTACCCCGCTTCCCCCGTCAGCTCCCGCCGCGCCTTGTCCAGCTCCTCGGCATAGCGCCGCGTCGCATAGGCCTCGGAGAGGATCCCGATCACTTCGCGGTTGGCGTCGACCACGGCCAGTTCGTCGGCCTGGGTGTGGTCGAAGGCGCGCATGACGTCCTTGATCGACTCTTCGGGGGACAGGGCCGTGTCGGCGTAGAGGGCCACGGAGCCGACGGCCGCCTCGCTGTCGTCGGGATGGGCGTAGGCCAGGGCGGTGCGGACGATGCCGGCGTAGCGGCCCGTGGCGTCCAGGGCCACCACCCGCTTGGTCGAACCCAGCGGATAGCGGCGGCGAAACTCGGCCAGGGTGGCCTCGGCCGGGATGGTCTTGGCGTCCTTGCGCATCATCCGGCCGGCGGTCAGCGGGCGCATCCAGCTGACGTCGTGGGCGCTGCGGATGGTCTCGCCGCGCAGGTGCAGGCGCCAGGTCGAGAACGAGTAGCCGAAGGTCTCGCGGACGATGGCGCTGGCGATCAGCGAGGCCACCATGGTGGCGCCCGCCACGGAGAAGTCGCCGGTCGCCTCCAGCACCAGGAACGACATGGTGAAAGGCCCGCCGACCACGGCCACCCCGAAGGCGCCCAGTCCGACCAGCGCCGCCACCGTCGGGTCCAGCGACGGCAGCCAGGGCACGAACACCGTCAGGGCCGCGAAGATTTGGCCGACCAGCACGCCCAGGAACAACGAGGCGAAGAACAGCCCGCCCCGGAAGCCGAAGCTCAGCGACGCCACGCTGGCCAGGGCCTTCATGGCCAGCAGGATCAGCAGCGCCTTCAGCCCCAGCTCGGCCGTCAGGTTGACATGGACCGCGCCATGGCCGGCCGACAGGGTCTGGGGGGTGATCAGCGCCATGGCCGCCAGGGCCACGCCGCCGACCATCGGGCGGAAGGTCTTGGGGATCTTCGATTTGCTGACCAGCCCCTCGGCCGAGGCCACCAGCCGCATCAGGGCGACGCCGGCGAAGGCGCAGACCACGCCCAGCAGGGCGTAGAGGCCGTAGTCGAACCACGACTGCACGGCGGGGGTGGTGGTCTTCAGCAGATAGGGCAGGCCGCCCATGCGTCCGGCCACCAGCACCGCGGCCAGGGCGGCTGCGACCACGGGCGCCAGGTTGGCGACGGTGTAGGCCCCGATGACGATCTCGAAGGCATAGAAGGCTCCGGTCAGCGGCGCGCCGAACGCGGCGGCGATGGCGGCCCCCGCTCCGGCCCCGACCAGGGTGCGCATGTCGGCCCGGCGCAGGTTCAGCCTCTGGCCGGCGAACGACGCGATCGCGGCGCCCGCCTGGGCGTAGGCCGCCTCCAGCCCGACCGAGGCCCCGACGCCGTTGGACAGCATGGTCTGGCCGCAGATGAAGGCGCTGTCCTTGATCGACAGCCGCCCGCCGTGCAGGGCGTTGGCCTCCACCGGGTCGACGGCGGGGCGCGGGCGGTATTTCAGCCAGGCCCAGGTGGCCAGGCCCAGCACCAGGCCGCCGATCGGGATGGCCAGCAGCCGCCATGAGGCGATCACGCTCTGGGCGCTGAGCCGCTCGTCGATCTTGATCGCGAACAGCATCACCTGCAGCCCGTGGGCCAGCTTGGCCTGCAGCACCGCCAGCGCGCCGGCCCCGGCGCCGATCAGGGTGGCCACCGCGATCAGCCACAGCTCGCTGGACCGGATCCGCCGCCGCAGCCAGCTCAGCCAGCGCACGGAGGTGGTGGTCGGAAGGGACAGCTGCATGACGCTCGTGGGCTTGGCGGGACGCGGCCATCTTACGGGTTGTGGGGGATGGGGCAACGCGCGTTGGCGCGGTGCGTCCTTCGAGGCTCGGCTCCGCCTCGCACCTCAGGATGAGGAAGACTGTGCTGAGTTCCTCATCCTGAGGCGCCCGCGTAGCGGGCCTCGAAGGACGCACGGCGTGTCGGGCTGGCTCCCGGACGCCGCCCTGCTACTCTCCCGCCAAAACGGGGAAGCGAAACAGCTCATGGCGCAGGCGCTCAGTACGACAATGGCCCTGGTCACCCTGGCCCTGCTGGCCCACGCGAACCCTGCCCACGCCCAGCGCTTGCCCACGGTCCAGACCATCGCCGGCATCCCCATCGCCGAGGCCCGGGGCTACGGCGCCAAGGTCCCGTTCATCGAATACGAGGCCGAGAGCGCTTTCACCTCCGGGACGGTGATCGGTCCCGACCGCCGCTTCACCACCCTGGCCGCCGAGGCCTCCGGACGGCGCGCGGTGCGGCTGGAGCGCGGCCAGTATGTCGAGTTCGTCCTGGCCAAGCGGGCCAACGCGCTGACTGTGCGCTACGCCATTCCCGACAGCGCCGACGGCAAGGGCCTGACGTCGAGCCTGGGGATCAGCGTCGGCGGTCGGCCGGTCGGGACCCTGACCACGACCTCACGCTATGGCTGGTTCTACGGGGCCTATCCGTTCACCAACAAACCGGCCGACGGGACGGCGCATCACTTCTACGACGAGGCGCGGCTGCTGTTGGGCGAGGTCTTGCCGGCTGGAACGGTGGTGCGGCTGAGCGCGCCCGTCGACGCCGGCCATTGGACGGTGGTCGACCTGGCCGATTTCGAACTGGTCGCGCCGGCTCCATCGCCGCCGGCCGGCGCCCTGTCGATCCTCGATTTCGGGGCCGATCCGAGCGGCCTGGACGACAGCGCTCCGGCTCTCGACCGCGCCATCGCCGCCGGCCGCGCGGCCCGCAAGCCGGTCTGGCTGCCGCCCGGGACCTATCGCATCCCCCGCCACGTCGCCGTCGACGACGTCGAGATCGTCGGAGCCGGTCCCTGGCGCTCGGTGCTGACCGGCCCCGGCGTCGGGCTCTACGGCCGCACCGATGGCCAGCCGAGCCAGCGGGTGATCCTGCGCGACTTCGCGATCCTCGGCGAGGTGACCGAGCGGGTCGACGACGACCAGGTCAACGGCGTCGGCGGGGCGATGGGCGGCGGCTCGCTGATCGACAATCTGTGGATCCAGCACACCAAGGTCGGGCTGTGGTTCGACGGGCCGATGGACGGGATCACGGTTCGGAACCTGCGCATTCTCGACCAGGCTGCCGACGGCCTGAATTTCCGGCGCGGGGTCAGCCACGCGGTGGTCGAAAACAGCTTCATCCGCAACGCCGGCGACGACGGCCTGGCGATGTGGTCGCACCTCGATCCCGACCACGACAACGTCTTCCGCGGCAACACCATCGTCGCCCCGATCCTGGCCAACGGGATCGCCATCTACGGAGGCCGCGACATCACGGTCAGCGGCAACCTGGTGGCCGACACCCTGACGCAAGGCGGCGCCTTCCACGTCGGCAACCGCTTCTCGGCCGTCCCGGTGTCGGGGACGATCACCCTGGAGAACAACTTGGCGATCCGCTCGGGGGCGTTCGATCCCAACTGGAAGGACGGGGTGGGCGCGCTGTGGTTCTTCGCCCTGGACGCGCCGATGGACGCCAAGATCGTGGTGCGCGGCGGCAAGCTGGTCGACAGCAGTTACGCCGCCGTCAATTTTCGGGGCCAGGCGATCACCGGGGTCGAGCTGGAGGATGTCGCCATCCGGGGCGCGGGGACCCATGCCGTGCAACTGCAGTCGGCGGGCGCGGCGGTGTTCACCCGGGTGACCGCCACGGGCCTGGGTAGGGCGGGCCTGCGCGACTGCGGCTCGGGTTTCGTGATGCGGGACGGGGGCGGCAACAGCGGGTGGAGCGAGACGGTGTGTCCGACGGAGAGGGATGCGGCGCCCTGAGTTGTTTCTTTCTAGAGCGCCGTTTTTCAATCCGCTCATCCCGACGAAAGTCGGGACCCAAGCCGAGCTGGCCGGGCGGCTACGGCTGTCTCGTTCGCAAGCGCCCTTCCCGATAGGCAGCTTGGGTCCCGACTTTCGTCGGGATGAGCGGGGGAGAGGGCGCTAACCCCGCCCCGCCCTCGGCGACGGCGCCTCGACGGTCAGCACCACCCCGGTCCGCGTCGGTTCGCCCATGCCCTGGGGGCCGCGCCAGTCGGCGGCGACGATGAACAAGGTGTGGCCGTCCGGTCCGCCCAGGGCGCAGGAGAAGCAGCCGCGATCGGCCCGCACGATGGCCAACTCCTCGCCGCCCTCGGCCACCCGCACGCAGCAGCGGCCCGGCACGTCGGCGTACCAGACCGCGCCCTCGGCATCGAGGCAGATGCCGTCCGGATGGCCGTCGACCTGCGCCCAGGTCCGGCGGTTCGACAGGCCGCCGTCCGTCGCGATGTCGAAGGCGGTCAGGCATCGGCCGTAGGACTCCGCCACGATCAAGGTCTTGCCGTCCGGGGTGACGATCATGCCGTTGGGAAACTCCAGGCCGTCGGCGACTTGGCGCGCGACGCCGTCCGGGGTGACCAAGGCGATGATCCCGGTCGTCACCTCGCCGTGCGGGAAGTCGAACCCGATGTTGTTGACGTAGGCGTTGCCCCTGCGGTCGACGACGATCTCGTTCCAGGGCTTGTCCGACAGGCCCGTCAAGTCGGCATAGGGCTTCAACTGGCGGTGCGGAGCCATGCACAGCACCTGGCCCGCGGCGCTGATCAGCAACCGGTCGTCGGGGCGGGGATCGATGCAGAACGGCAGGGCGTCGACCTCGACGATCCGTTCGCGACGGCCGGTCATGTCGATGGCCAGCAGCTCCCGCGCGCCCCAGTCGCAGACCCACAGCCGACCGTTCCACCAACGCGGCGACTCGCCCATCACCAGGCCGTTCAGCAGGGTCTTGGGTTCAAGGACGGGGATCGGCATGGGGCGCTCCGAGCGGGTCACATCTGAAAGACGCGGCGGGCGGGGCGAATGCGACAGGCCGGGATCGAAAAAGGCCGAAATCGTCAAAGCGCGACGCTTTCCTTCGCTCCGTCCCGCCCGACCGGTCCTAGCCTTGGGCCATCTTCAAAGGGAGCTCGTCATGGACAGCTGGTTGCCGTCGCTGATCACCGAAACGCCGGAAAAGGGGTTCGACCTGGCCATCAAGCTGTCGCGGATGGGGGTCAAGAAGACCCAGCCCGACGACGCGGTCCGCACGCGTCTGCGCGAGATCTACGAGAAGGACGCCGACGCTCTGATCGCCTCGTCGCAGGTGGTGGCGATCAACTTCCAGACCGTGGCGGCGGCGAACGGGTACTGGCGATAGGGCGGATCTAGCCCCTCCTATTCCGCTCATCCCGGCGAAAGCCGGGACCCAAGCCGAACCTGGAGGTTCGCGCTGAGCCATGACTAGCCAATCCCGCTTGGGTCCCGGCTTTCGCCGGGATGAGCGGAGATTAAGAGGCTAGAGCGCTCGTTCGTGACTCAGCAGCCACCGCTTGCGCTCCACCCCGCCGCCGTAGCCGGTCAGGGCGCCGCTGGTCCCGATCACCCGATGACAGGGCACGACGATGGCGATCGGGTTGGCGCCGTTGGCCAGGCCGACGGCCCGCACCGCGCTGGGCCGGCCGATCCGTTGGGCCAGCCGGGCATAGGTCGTCGCCTCGCCCAGCGGGATCTCGACGAGCGCGTTCCACACCTGGCGCTGAAAGGCCGTGCCGCCGATCGTCCAGGGGATGGCCTTCAACGCCGCCAGCTCGCCGGAGAAATAGGCGTCCAATCCCCCGCGCACCGCCGCCGGGGCCACGCCGGTCTCCACCGCCTGGTCGCGATGATGCAGGCGCAGGGCGCGGGCCAGGCGCTGGGGCTGGTCGTGGAATTCCAGCACCCGCAGTCGCCCCTCCGCGTCGGTGACCACGTCGATCTCGCCGATGGGGGTGGCGAGGAGGTCGAGCGTCAAACCTGTCATCCCGGACGAGCGCGCAGCGCGAAGATCCGGACCGACGCGTGAACGCTCGCGCTTCCGGCGGTCCCGGACAACGGCTGCGCCGTTTCCGGGATGACAGACAAAGGGACCTCAGGCCGCACGCTTCACCTTGCGCACCATGGGCCGCACCGGCGGCGCGCCCTCGTCGGCCAGCGAGGCCCACAGGTGCAGGGCGGCATAGGCCCGCCACGGCCGCCAGGCCTCGGCCCGGGCCAGCAGCTTCTCTGCCGAAGGGCGAACGCCGTCGGCGTCGGCCAGGGCCCGCATCAGGGCGACGTCGGCGGCGGGGAAGGCGTCGGGTTCGCGCAGCTGGCGCATGGCGATGTACTGCGCCGTCCATTCGCCGATCCCCGGCAGGGCGCGCAGCCGCTGGACCATCTCGTCCAGGCCGGCGGTCGGCGACAGCAGGTTCGGATCCTGCGCGATGGCCGCCGCCATGGCCGACAGGCAGCGGATGCGGGCCCCGGGCATCTTCATGCCCGAAAGGTCGGCGGCGGCCAGCCGTTCGGCCGACGGAAAGGCGTGGGTCAGGCCCGGCTCGGCCCAGGGGCTGCCCAAGGGCTCGCCGTGCGCCGCGACCAGGTCTCCGGCCAGCTTGCGGGCCTGGACGACCGTGATCTGCTGGCCGAGGATCGCCCGCACCGCCAGCTCGAACCCGTCCCAGGCCCCGGGCACCCGCAGGCCGGGCCGCAAGAGCACCATCCGCGCCAGGTCCGGATCGCGCGACAGCACCTCGCCGATGCCGACCGGGTCGGCCGACAGGTCGAACACCCCGCGCACCCGGGCCAGGATGCGGGGCAGGGCGGAAAGCTTGGGGAAGCGCACCGCCACGCTCAGTCGGTCGCCGCCGATCGGCGCCACGGCGATGGTCCCGGCCGCGCCGTCCAGGGCGATGACCCGGCGATAGACGTTGTTTTCGACCAGCTCGACGCCTGGAATGGCGCGCATGGCGAGGAAGGCCAGCATGGCCTCCCAGTCATAGGGCGGACGATAGCGCAGGGTCAGGGAGATGGCCTCGCCCGGTGGCGCGAGCAGAGACTTGCGCCGGCGCAGGGCGGCCGGCGGGCGGTCGTAGAGCTGCTGGAAGGTCTCGTTGAAGCGTCGCACGCTGCCGAAGCCGGCGGCCAGGGCCACCTCGCCCATCGGCAGGTCGGTCTCGTGGATCAGCTGCTTGGCCAGCAGCACGCGCCGGGTCTGGGCGACCCCCACGGGCGTCGCGCCCAGGTGCTGCAGGAACAGCCGCCGCAGCTGCCGCCCGCCGACACCCACGCGCTCGGCCAGGGTCTCGACGTCGCCGTCGTCCAACGCGCCGGCCTCGATCAGGGCCAGGGCGCGCGACACGGTGTTGGACGCCCCGTTCCAGGCCCCCAGTTGCGGCGAGGTCTCGGGCCGGCAGCGCAGGCAGGCGCGGTAGCCGGCCGCCTCGGCCGAGGCGGCGGTGGCGTGGAAGCTGACATTCTGGCGCAGCGGCGTGCGGGCCGGACAGACCGGCCGGCAATAGATCCCCGTCGTCCGCACCGCCACGAACAGCCGGCCGTCGAAGCGGGCGTCGCGGGTCTGGATGGCGCGGTAGCAAACGTCGGGGTCGAGGGTCATGCGCCCGATCATAGCCCCGGGCGGGGCGACGTCTCGCGGTTTTCGGACGTCGTCATCGGTGGCGTCGTCAGCCGAATTGGCTGGATCGTTCGACCGCGAATATTCATCTACATGAACGAATGTCGACAACTGGACACTCATTCATGTGTGTTAAAATCAACCATAACTCTATTGGTTAAGCTTTAATGCGACGGGGGCGTGCATAAAAATAGTCAATTACATGAACCATAATGCTCGATTTGCGGAAAATATTCGGGAATGCTCTGACGTGAGGGACGTCTAGTGGGGCTGAGGTTCAGCCTGGGGCTTGCAAGATGAAACATCCTGTTCTTTGGGCGACGAGCGCGCTCATCGCTGTCGTCGCCGTGTCCGGCGTTCTTGTCGGAGGGGCGGCGGTCGCTCGCCAAGAGCGCGGCGAGCCCGGCGTCAGCCTGGCCCGCGACGTCGTCGCCGCCGCCAGCGCCTTCGAAACCTACACCCGCGGGGCCGTGGCCATTCCGGCGACGTTCGCGGACGGCGGGGGCGTCGCCGACGCCCTGGCCAAGGGCTCGGCCTACCAGCCCGAGCAACTGGACGCCGGCATGATCGCCTACGGGGCCATCGCGGCCCTACAGGAGCCGGCCTTCATCGACGGCGTCCGCCAGGCCACGCGCGACACCCCGCCCGAGGTGCTGGCCGCCCGCCTGCTGGACGATCCGGAAAGCGTCGTCGACATCGACGGCGTCGCGGCGGCGGCCAGCCGGGCCCAGGGGGCCCTGCTCAAGCGCGGCGCGCCGCTGGACGCCACCGGGCGGGCGGTCAAGCAGGCGGCCTACGACATCCAGCGCCAGGACTGGTCCCGAGGCCCGATCAACGACGGCGCCGGCCGGCTGGCGCGGATCAAGGCGATGTCGGCGGCCTTCTTCAACCCCGGCGACGAGGACGCCGGCCGGCTGATCCAGGCCGCGACCGCCCCGCGTGAGAGCGCCGAACGCACCTTCGGGGGCGGCGGCGAGGGCGGCGCGGCCTTCACCCCGGTGACCGTGCGGGCCGCGGCCCTGGCGGCCCTGGCCTTGCTGGGCGCGGCCGACGACGAGCATGTCGGAGGCCTCGACAACATCATGCGCGAGGAGAAGAGCGCGGGCTGCATGAAGATGGCCAAGCTGAACCTCTACCAGTGCCTGGCCGTGGCCGGTCCGCAGTACGAGGACGTCTTCTGCCTGGGCCAGCACGCCCTGAGCGACACCGCCCAATGCGTCAACGACGCGGCGGGCGCCCCGCGCGCGCCGCTGGCCTCGCCCGTACGGACGGCGGCGGTCTCGCGCCCGGCTCGGGGGGTCTTGATCCCGGTGGCGGGCACGAAAGAGGCGGCGATGTCGCCTGCGCCCGAAGAGCCCTCCGGCCTTGCCGACTACCGTCCGGGCTCGACCTATTCGGACGTGGAGCAAAAGCCCCTGGCGCCGGCGCGGCGGTGGTGATGATCAGCCACGGCTGACTGTAGGCGAATGAAAAAGGCCTCCCGGATCGCTCCGGGAGGCCTTCGTCATTTCAGCGGCGACCCTAGGTCGGATCGACATTCAGCGTCTGGGGCGAAAACCTCGTCCCCCAAGTTGCTTTGGCGAAAAGCTCAGGATGAGGTTTTTCTACGACTCCGGCCTGCAAATGGTCCTCATCCTGAGCTTGTCGAAGGACGAGGACCACGCACTGAGCCTGAATGTCGATACGCCTAGCGGATCCCCGCCACTTCCCGCGCGGCGTCGCGCTCGATCTTCTGCTGGTAGGCCAGGTCCCCGTACTTGCCGTACTCCATGCGGGCGATGGTGCGCTCGTGCACCTCGTCCGGGCCGTCGGCCAGGCGCAGGGTGCGGATGCCGGCATAGGCCTTGGCCAGGCCGAAGTCGGTGGTGACGCCGCCGCCGCCGTGGGCCTGGATGGCGTCG
>FSTO01000339.1_pt1 | contig 13460 bp, 12 predicted proteins | sample 1636981 | NCBI WGS metagenome assembly FSTO01 (sample SAMEA3914819, study PRJEB12502) | metagenome | biome: forest; material: soil | place: Canada | collected 2010-06-26 | depth 0.3 m | reverse complement strand
CGATCCGAACAATGATTTTCCCGCCGAGATCCATTCCTATTTCGGCAGCGGCACGGCCTTACAGGAAATGTACATCACCCCTTCCCTGCTCAGCCCGGCTAACTGGGACACCCTGGCCGAGGCAGCCAACTGGTCGCGCGCCAATGCCGATGTGCTGAAGGACACGCACTGGATCGGCGGCGATCCCGGCCGTCTCGACGTCTATGGCTGGGCGGCTTGGGCTCCGCGCAAAGCCATCATCACCCTGCGCAACCCATCGGACGCGCCGCAAAGCTTCGCGCTCGACATCGGGCGCGCGCTGGAACTTCCCGCAGACGCCGTGCGCGCCTATTCTACCCACAGTCCATGGCGGGCCGATACCGCACAACCGGTCACGACACTTGTCGCCGGTCAGCCCGTGGTCCTGAACATGAGACCGTTCGAAGTGATAAACTTGGAACTGACCCCGGTCAGTCGCCCGTAGGCAGGTAGGGCTGCTGCGGCGACACCGCCGACGAGACCCGGCGAAGCGTCTCCATGGCGGGCTTGCCGATCATCAGCGCGATTCGGTCAGCTATGCAGTCCAGCACGAACAATTGGGCGAAGCGCACCGGGTTGGGTTGATGGTATGGAATATCAGTCGCCAGTTCGATCGGCACGACGATGTCCGACGTCCGGGCGACCGGGCTGTCCGCCGGCGCCATGGCAATGCAGGTCGCACCGTAGTTGCGCGCGATGCGGGCGCTTTCGACGAGAACCGCCGGCTGCCCTGTCGAGGAGATGATCAGCACCGTATCCCCTTTCTTTAGCGTGGCGGCGGTCATGCGCTGCATATAGCTGTCGGCGTGCGCGACGACGTGCAGACCAAGCCGGAAGAAGCGGTTCTGCGCCTCCATCGCCATCACTGCCGAACTGCCGCCCAAACCGAAGGCGGCGACAGTCTGCGACGTAATCAGGACCTTGGCGGCGGCATCGATACGATCGAAGTGGTCGGTGTTGCTAACCGAGCGCAGGGCGGCGGAGACGCTGCCACCCAGGCGGCTGAAGCGTTCGTCGCCAACTTGCCCCGCCTCATCCTCGCTGTTAGGTCCGGCGCCGGCGCGCGAGAACTTCTGTTCAAGAACCAAGGACTGGGTCAGGTATTTCTTGAATTCCTTGAACCCATCGCAGCCGATCGAGCGGCAGTAGCGGATCACGGACGGTTCGCTGACGCCGATGCGATTGGCGAAGCTCTTGATGCTGACATCGACGACCGAAGCCGGATCGCGCAGGATCTCGTCACCGATCTTAAGATTCACGCCGTCTTCGTGCGGGGCCCGCTCACGGATGGTGGTGAGAATGTCGTTCAATGCTGTCATGCGGCCATTGTAGCGAAATTACATGCCTTTACAACCGTATCGCCTTATCTGCCGCGGGCGTCCCGGCTGGCAGCGAACAGGCCGAAGAACAGGATATAAAGGTAGGAGGGCACCATAAGGGCGCAGAACACCAGTTGGAAATCATAACTAGCCTTGAGCCATGCGAAGAGTTGCGGCACGACGGCACCGCCGGCAATACCCATGACCAGGATGGCCGAGCCGGTCTCGGTGTGGCGGCCGAGCCCCTTGATGCCGAGCGGGAAGATCGCCGGCCACATCATGGCATTGGCGAAGCCGAGCGCGGCGACGCAAGCGACGCTGGTATAGCCCTTGGTCAGATAGGCGGCGACCGTTAAGACGACGCCGAGAACCGCCGAAAAGACAAGATAGCGCGCCTGGCTGATGAAGCGCGGAATGACGACCAAACCGACGACGTAGCCGGCCAGCATGGCGACCAGTGTGCCGGAGGTGAAATACTTAGTCTGGTCGAGCGGCAGGTTGAACCCACGACCATAAGTGCCGATAGCATCCCCGGCCATGACCTCGACCCCCACGTAAAGAAACAGGCAGATGAAGCCGAGCCATAGGTTGGGATGGCTGAACAAGTTGCCTTTTGGCGCCTCGTCGGCGTTGGCGCGGTCGGTGATGTCCGGCAGCGGCGACAACCAGACGGCGCCGGCCAGCACTGCCAGAAGCCCCGCCATGGCGAGATAGGGCAGATAGACTTTGTGAGCGAAGGCATTCAGCAGCACTTCGCGATCAGCCGGATTGGCGGCAGCGACCTGGTCGGCCAAGCCGCTGATGCCGCTCATCACCAGTGCGGCGAAGACGAGCGGCGCGATGGCGCCGGCCAGCTTGTTGCAGATACCCATGAAGGCGATACGCTGGGCGGCGCTGTCGATCGGCCCGAGTATGGAAATGTATGGATTCGACGCCGTCTGCAGGATCGACAGGCCCGCGCCGATGATGAACAGCGCCGTCAGCGCGCCGGGAAAGACGCGCAAATCGACGCACTGGCCGAACAGGGCGGCGCCGATCGCCATGACCAGCAGGGCTAGCGCCATACCCTTCTTCATGCCGGTGCGCCTCAAGATCGCCGCCGCCGGCAAGGACAGGAAGAAATAGGACATGTAGAACGCCATCGGCACCAAGAAGGCGCTGACGTCGTCGAGCCGGAAGGCCAGCTTGACGAAGGTGATCAGCGGTCCATTCAGCCAGGTGACGAAACCGAAGACAAAAAACATGCCCCCGATGATGGCCATCGGCATCAGCGGCGACTTCGTGGCGCCCGTCATCGGCCCCTCCCCTATTGATTTCATTTGGACATCGCCATCGCCGCGGCATCGGACCGGACACCGGCGCCCGGCAGGAAATGTCCGCCGCGCCCGGCCACGGCCTGGCCATGCGACCAACTGTGGACGCCATTAACGAAGACCTCCTCGATGCCGGCGGAAATTTGCACGGGGGTTTCGAAGGTGGCGCGGTCGGCTACTGTGGCCGGATCGAAGACTGTGATGTCGGCGGCGAAGCCTGTGGCAATGCGGCCGCGGTCGCGGAAGCCGTAGCGCTCTGCCGGCAAGCCGGTCATCTTGGCCACGGCCTCAGCCAGCGGAAAGAGCTTGAGTTCGCGCGCATAGTGGCCGAGCACCCGCGGGAACGTACCCCACAGGCGCGGATGCGGATTAAGGTCGTTGGGCAGGCCATCGGAACCGACCATGCACAGCGGGTGCGCCAGAATCCGGCGCATGTCATCCTCGTGAATCTGGAAATAGCAGGCATAGCCGGGTTGCAACCGGATCGCGGCTTCGCGCTCGGTGACACCCCAGTCAGCGGCGATGTCCCTGAGATAGCGCCCGGCGAGACCCGGATGGCTTTGCGACGAGTTGACCAGCACCTTGATTTCGCCGTCGCACAGATCAGGATTGAGCACCGACGACCCGGCCGTATAGGGATAGCAGTCGAGACAGACCGGCTGTTTCCGCGCGGCGCCATCGATCAGGCCCAGGGTTTCGGCCGACCGGCCCCAGTTGCGGACGCCTGCGCATTTGTGGTGGGAAATGATCAAAGGCGTCTGGGCCGCCCGTGTGGTGGCGAAGGCTTCATTGAGCGCTTCGGCAATGCCGTCATATTCGCTGCGGATGTGAGTGGCATAGACTCCGCCGTGCGCGGCGACGGTTTCGGCCAAGGCGGTCAGCTCCGCCAGATCGGCGGCCTGCGCCGGCTGATAGTAGACGCCGGAACTGAGCCCCGTCGCCCCCGCGCGCAGGGCGTCGGCCAGCAGGTTCTGCATGGCGCGGCGCTCGTCGGGCGATGCCGGGCGGTCGAGGTCGCTGATGCATATCTTGCGCAGGGTGGTGTGGCCGACCAGAGCGGCGACATTGACCGCCGGCCGCGCATCGTTAATGGCCTTGGCATAGGCGGCGAAGCTGCCATAGGCGAAGGCCCTGCTATCGCCCAGCAGGTTGAATGGCTCGTCGACTTCGTCCTCGAAGCGCAGCGGCGCGATCGATAACCCGCAATTGCCGACGACGACCGTCGTCACGCCCTGGCTGATCTTGGCAGTCATATCCGGCGTACGAATGCAGGCATAGTCGTCGTGGGAGTGCGAATCGATGAAGCCCGGCGCCACCGCCTTGCCGTCGAGATCGATGACGGTGGGCGCGCGCATGCCGGGCAAGTCGCCGACGGCCGCGATCACGCCGCCGCGCAAGGCGACGTCGGCGACGACAGGGGCCGAACCGCTGCCGTCAAAGACGAGGCCGCGGCGCAGGAGAATATCGGCGGAAGATGACGGCATGGGCATGAAACTCTTCAGAAAAATGTCTTGAGCGCGGCGACCACCCGATAGGTGTCGTCGACTTCGAGAAGCAACGGCCACCGGTCGAAGGTGGTGCAGGGATGGGAAATGCCGAGCGCGACATAGTCGCCGATGGCGATGGCAGCGTCCTCGGGCACGCGGACATAGCCGTGCTGGTCGTTCATGCGCACGAACGTCCAGTCGGCTACCGCCTGCGGCACGGCTTTTGGGCCGGGGCGGGTCCAGCTTTCGACCCGGGGGAGGCCGGCATCGTCGGACAGGTCGCGACGGCCGGCATTGACCAGAACCAAGCCAGGCTCGGGGCGCGACACCACCTGGGCCCACACTTCGAGCGCTGGCTTCAGCGCCGGTGCCGCGCCAAGCACGCCGCGTTCGCCGACATGGTCGAGCAGCTTCTTGTAGAAGCCGGTGTCGTGGGTCAGGTAACAGCCGCTGCGCAGGATTGTGGTGACGCCATCGGTCTTCAGGCCGCGCGCCACCAGGTCGAAATAGGCCGAACCACCAGCGCTCAGGATCGGGTCGGCGGCGAACAGGGTCTCCGCCCGGCAGGTGGCGAACACCCTGAGGAGGTCGCCCAGGAAGGTATCGACACGCATGGCATCGGCGGCGGCATCGCCGGTGACGATCAGGCCCTCATAGCCTTCGACCCCGGCCAGGGCCAAGCGCGGCGACTGCGCCACGCGACGGGCGACCGCCAATGCGGCCTCGGCGCCGCGTGCCCCGGTGCGTCCACCGGAAATGCCCAATTCGACCAGCACATTGAAGGGCTTCGAGATTCCGGCCTTTTCGAGAATAGCCTCCATGCGCTCGACGCCGGCTGTGCTGTCGACAAGCGACAGTACGAGCGCACCCTCATGGGTCGCCAGGTCGCGTATTTCGGTCTCCCCGACCAACTCGTTGGCGACGAGCAGGCGCTTGACGCCGACGCGCAGCGCCGTCTTTGCCTGGGCATAGGTCGCCACCGTCATGCCCCATGCGCCGGCGCGCAGCTGGCGGTCGAACAGTTGCGGACACATGCTGGTCTTGCCGTGCGGCGCCAGCCTGACCCCGGCGCGATCAATATAGTCCTGGAACGCCGTCAGATTGCCGGCCAGTGCCGAGGCGCGCAGCACCGCCGCGGGCATCGGTACCGTGCCATCGAGCAGGTTCCAACCCTTGACGGCGACGTCGCGCACGGCCAAGCCTTCGCCTGAAGGCGGCAGGCCCTTGGTGCCGGCGGTCAGGCGCGAATCGAGAATGGGATCGAGGTCGAGCAGCGGATGCGGCATCAGAAGCCTTCCAGTGTCAGTTCGGACGCCAGGACCGGATTGCCGGCGGTCAGGCCGGCATCGACCGGCAGCACCACGCCGGTGATCATGCGGCTAAGATCGGAGGCGAGAAACGCCACGGCATTGGCGATATCCTGAGGGTCGGCGAAATCGCGCAGCGGGTACCATTTCTTGAGGTCGTCGAAGACTTCGGGTTTCTTGGCGGCGCGGGCGGCCCAGGCCTGGGTCTTGACCGTGCCCGGCGCCACGAGGTTGGCGCGGATACCCTTGGGGCCATATTCGACTGCCAGGGCCTTGGTATAGCTGACCAGGCCGGCCTTGGCGGCGCTATAGGCCGGATGGCCGATGGCCAGCATGGCGTTGACCGTGCCGATATTGATGATGACTCCCGAGCCGCGCGCGAACATCGCGGCCTTGGTGGCCTCGACGCAGTAATAGGCGGCACTGAGATTGATGGCCAAGTCGTGAACCCAATCCTCGGGTTTAAGATTGGACAAGGCCGTGGCTGCGGCGGCGCCGGCATTGTTGATGAGGATGTCGACCGGTCCGGTCGTGGCCGTCGCGGCATCGACCGCCGACTTGACCGCCTCGATATCCGTCAAGTCGGGTGTGGCTTTATGTAGGCGCGCGTCCATCCCTGCCAACGCCTCGTCATCGCGGTCGAAAGCGAGTACCGTGGCGTTCCAGCCTAAAAAGGCATCGCACAGTCCCTGGCCGATACCGCCAGCGGCGCCGGTGATCAACACGACCTTGCCGGAAAAATCAAACATTAGGCACCCGTTCGATAAGAGCACGTTGCAGCCAACGTAGATTTGCTGGCCGCAAAAGGCCCAGGTTGTAGAAAGCGAAATCGTGAAACCCAAGCGCCTTCAGTCCGTCGAGCGCCTCGATCAGATCGGCTTCGCGCGCCATGTCGGGATAGCCCGGCCGCAGGATGACGCTGGTGCGCCCGACCGCCACGCATCCGAGAACGTACCGCGCGTCGGCCAGCACTGCCTCAGACGTCGGCTGGTACAGTGGCAGTTCGAGCCCGTCGCTGACGGCATCGAGCGCCGTCAGGTCATGGCCTTCGAGATAGGCGGTGGCATGCGGACGCTGGCAGGTCGAAATGACCTTGACCTTTATCGACTGATCAACGGCGGCGCGGATTTCAACGACCAGCGACGTCACCACGTCGCAACGGAAGCGGTGAAAGGCTGCGAGATCTGGATCGGTCGCGTTCCAGTCGTCAAGCGTTGGCGCGGGCGCCTCGCCGTCGAGAAAGCCATCAACCCCAGCGCGGACGCGTCCCGCCAGGCCGTCGGCATCGATGCCGGCGGCGCGTGCACCGTCTCGGCAACGCTCGCAGAAACATAGGCCAAGCATGGCGTCGAGCCAGGCATTCGGCGGCACCTGGGCGAATTCATGATGGAAGCCATGGCCGTAGGTCAGGAAGCCCGGCGTTTCCAGGAGCAGGCTCTGGACGCGATAGTATTCGGCAACGTCCGTGCACAGAGTGACCGCATAGGCGCGCACCCGAGGCTGCGATGGACAAAGACTATAGGGATAGGCATCGCCGAAGGCGTTGCAAACGCAGAGTTCGGGCCATTCCATGCCCAGCCGTGTATTGTGATTGAGCACGATCCAGGCGTTGACGCCGATATCCCCACTGGCGCAGAAAGCCGCCAGCACATCGCGCTCGGCCGTCAGCGCAGACACCTTTGGCTGCACATCGCCATAGGTCTTGCGCGGACGAAAATAGACCGTGCCGTCCTCGGGGAAATAGACGCGGCTCTTGGAATCTCCAGGCTGGATGAACTTTCCGGCGTGATAACTGACCGCCAGGGTTAGCTCACTGGCACCGAGCGCCCTCACCCGCGCCACCGCGTCATCGACGTCGTGAAAGCTCCAGGGATAGGCGTAAATCGCAGTGCTCATGACCGCATCCTATGACTGAGCCTTGAAGGCGATAACGTCGATCTCGACCTTGGCGTCAATCATGATCTGGGAGCGCACACATGACCGTGCCGGCAAGTCCTCCTTGAAATAGCCCGCATAGACACGGTTGAAGGCTTGAAAATCACGCGTATCGTCCAGCCAGACATTGGCCTTGACGACATCGCTGAGCGAACATCCCGCCTCGCCTAAAATCGCGATGATGTTTTCCATTGTCTTGTGTGTCTGCGCGACAATCCCGCCTTGCACGATCTCACCAGATTCATCCATGCCGACTTGGCCGGACACGAAAACGAAACCGTTCGCGATCGTCGCCCGGCAGAATGGTAATGTTTGTCCGCCGCTGCCTGCCTTGGGCCCACCGATACGCTTGATACCCATGCCGTCTCCATAAAGTTGCCGCATCGCTACGGTATCGCCGCCGGAGTTTCGGGCGCCGGCGCCGCCTCAAGTAGTTTAGCTACATTTTATAAACTACATAAACTTTCGGGTGTCAAACCGGTTTAGGCAAAAAATTGCAACCGCATGTTCAATGCGCATGGGAATTTAACGCCGCACTGGGTTCGCCCCCTCCCGGAAAGATAGAACGATGCTTAACCAATGCAAATTTCCCGATTTGCCGTTGAAATTAGCTTTCGCGCCGCGAGAGCTGTTTTGGAGCGCGCGAGCGGGACGTCGGTCACGTCCTGGCAGGTAACGGGTCGGGGCGTGCAGGACTTCACGCCACAGGCGCCGACTACTCTGTCTTCGCTTGGCCAATTGCTATCACCGCCGAACGCGGCGTGCATTTTTTGCAAAAGATATAATTTTATATATGGGTGAGTTGTATTTTCGACGCGTTTCGCGGTTCAGCCCTGTTCAATCGGTGAATTGACCACGGTCATTTGGAACCTGTGCGCCTTGTGCGGCTTTACACGCCTGTTACACCATACCGTTGTCAGGTTTTGGCGCGGACGCCGGGGCAGAGCACTTCGGAAACACAGCGACGGTTATCGATGCGCTCGATGTGAACTACAATATCGATCATGGAAGTCACTAACGCATAGGCGTTGGCGTAATCGAGATTGTGCGCGCCCTGGAGGATCATTATGACCAGTTGCTTCAGGGCGCCTTCAGCGTTGTCTGCGTGAATCGTTGTGATCGACCCTGGATGCCCGGTATTGACGGCCCGCAGGAATGTATAGGCCTCGGCGCCGCGCAACTCCCCCAGCAATATTCGGTCCGGCCGCATACGCAAGGCCGCTTCCAGCAGGTCGTTCGGCCCCACGTTCGCCTCGCCCTGCCCGCCGCGAGCCGCAATCAACTGGACCCGGTTTGTGTGGCTCGGTCTTAGCTCCGCCGCGTCTTCGATGGTGATCAGTCGGTCCGTTAGCGGGATCTCGACGAGTAGTGAATTGAGCAGGGTCGTCTTGCCACTCGACGTACCGCCGGAAATGATGATGTTGCGCCTTTGCCGGACGGCCTCGGCGAGGTATGCCGCCAAATCGCCCGTGGGGGCGGCAACGCCATCACGGCGTGCCGCCGGCTCCAACACATAGGAGGCGAGCGGTAAGGCTTCCGCCCGATGGCGACGGATGGCGACGGCGATGTGACGCTGCGTCGCAGGAGGCATGACGATCTGGATGCGCGCCCCGTCCGGCAGACTGGCACCGAGCAGCGGATGGGCGCGGCTCAGCCCTTGATGCGAATAGACGGCGACCTGCCGGGCCAGACGCTGAAGGTAATCCCTGTCGAGCATGGGCATCGGCAAGCAGGCGATATCGCCGCCCAGCCGCTCGCGCCAGATCTCGCCCGGCCGGTTGATATAGATGTCGGTCGTATCCGACTCCGCGAGCATCGGCCGTAACGGCTCAAGATAGTGGCTGAGATAGTCACCGGGGGCATCACTAATAGTCTTGTCGGTCGTGGCCTGAGTGTTCATCGTCTTGGCAAGCTCCCCGTGAAATCCATATCCCGGTTGACGAAGACCATGATCAGCGTGCCGGCCTCGATTCGGACCGTGGGCGTGTTCTCACTTTGCGGCGCACCTGCCTGGATGACGCCGCTTGCCGTCTGTGCTGGAACGCCCAGAACGACCGAGCCGTTGCCTGGGCGCGAGGCCAGGGCCACACCAACCGTCAGCACCGTTTGAAAAACGGCTCCCCCGACGCGGGCCAACAAATGCGTATCGACCTTGCCCACGACGCCGGCGCCGCCTTCCAAGTCGGCTCCGGGCGCCAGGAGCTTGATGGCGACGCCGTCGGGCCGGATCAGACGCGTCCAAAGAATCGTGATGCGCCTCTGGTTCGCCTGCGTGCCGGGATGGATTTCACCGATCAGGTGGCTGCCGCGTGGGATGAGGACCCGAGTTCCGTCGAATCCGCGTGTATCGCCCGTAGTGACGGCGCGCACTGCCCCCCCCTCGCTCGAATCGACCGGGGTCTCGATTGCGGCCGGAATGAGCGCTCCCTGAGGTACAAGCATCGCACGATTGTGCATGACGACGGCGTGCACCGGAGGGTCATCCGGCGTTGTCGCGTCCGCCGGCGAGGCATTGGCCGGCAGATCGATCGTCATAACCGGTTCGGTCAGCCGCGCTGCGGCAGGCGCTGCCATCCGTTGCTGGGGCGGAGGCAGGTTGACGTACTGAACGACCGGTGGCGGCGGCGCCGCCTGGATATAGCGGATTTCGGGCTGCGGCCGGGATGACGGCCCCGCGGGCGGAGGGGGCGGCGGGATCTCCAGCGGTGCGATGGTGGGGGGAAGGCCCGTGACGGCGGGAGCGCTACGCGGCGGGGCCACCTTGCGCGCGCCAAGATGCGCCTGGGTCGCCCAGATCACGCCTGCGCCCGCCAGGCAGAGGGCCACGGCGACAATGGCCGGTGGCGGCCCGGCTTTCGGCAGGGTCACGCGAGGCATGGGATCGGGCGCCGGGTCTGGCGCGTTCGAAATCGTGCCGGTCATTTTTGCCCTTTTCCGGCGATGCGCATGGCCGTCGCCTTCTGGTTCCCGAGCCGGAAGACGAAACGGTCGGCGACGAGGTCGATGACGTACTTGCCGTCACGCACCGCACCGTTGATCAGGACCTCCGTACCCTGGTCGTTGATCATGAAGACGGCTGGGATCTGGCCGTCGTCGCGCCATTCGACAAAGGTCGCCGCGCCGTTGTCGTACATCGACGCGGGACGGATGGAGGCGGACCCGGCGAAGCGGAAAAACGCTTTCGGCGTCTCCTGGGGCGCCGGCTGGCCGAGGCTGGCCGGATAGAGGAACCGGAGCGATATGGGGGTCGAGGCATCCGGCGCCGGGATGGCGGTCAGGTCGAAATTATATTCGCGCGTGTCGGTGACGACGGTAAGATTGGTGTTGGTCGCGCCTTGCATGGGCTTGATGAACAGGTGGTCGGCCCTGTGGTTGGTTACCGCCTGCCAGACGGCGCTGTTACCCAGGGCGACGTTTTCGATGCGTTCGTCCGGAGAAAATTCGACGCTCAGGGCATAGCCCAGCGCCACGCGCAAGGCGACGACCTCGTCGGGATCGTAATCGATCGTCTGTATCCGGGGATCTTTCAGGCCCGGGCCCGGAGTGACCGACGCGCGCGCGGCCATGCCGGCGACGGCCGGCAGGACAGCGATCATGGTCAGGAGATGGCGGCGTGTCGTCACGGCTCCCTCGCGTCTGCCGGGGGATTGGCGGTGTCCGCCAGCGGCACCGAGTCGCGCACGGCCGGGGACGCGGCTGTGGCGGTTTTCGAGCCGCTCTGGGGGATGTCCATCGTGAACACCGGGGCCGGCCGCGCCGCCGGCGCGGTTTCGTCGCTGCGCCTGTAGCGGGTCACCTGGAAGCCCAGGGGGTTGACCAGGCGGTCCTCGACGCGCAGCGGCTGGTCGGAAAACTGATAGGTGATCACCGCGGCATAATAGTTGGGCCTGCCGCCGGCGCCTTCGTCCATCCGCGTCGTGGTAAAGCGCACCAGGGCCGTCCGCGGACCGAGGTCCGAGACCGACTCGATATTGACCGCGACCAGAGCGGTGCGCGGGTAGAGGTACAGGGGGCTTTGCGGATTCTGCGCCGGCATCACGGCGGCGTATTCGCCGCGCGCCTGGCCGCCCGACCACAGCATGACCCTGTGGTAGTCGGCGCCGAGGGTCGTGATGTCGAAGCCTTCGCGGGCGGCGACATACTGGGCCAGCATCGAGCGGGTCAGGGCCTGATTGGCGCGCAAGGTCTGGCTGCCGTCCTTGTTCAGCACCTCGACGAATCCGGTCTGGCGGTCGACCAGGACCGGCACGACGCTCGTCGACTTGAGCGGCACGAGGCTGGCCAGGGCGAGGGCCTCGGCGACGGCGATCAGGGCCGCCGCGCCGGCGACAAGCCAGGCCCGGTTGCGAGCGCGCCGCGCACTGTCGGCCTCGCTTTGCGCCCAGCTCGAACTCTCGGCATAAAAGGATTTCGTATCTATCTTCATGAGATCAGATCCCGCTTCGCCGCACCTGTCGACGCTCGTAATTGTCCCGGCCTGCGCAGGCTCGAACCGGTATTGGGCGAAAAGTCCACGGCGGCCCCGGAGGCCGAGCCGGCGCGCGCGCCACTGCCTGGCCCGTGATTGCCGTTCTGGCGTTGCGCCTCGGTCATGGCCAGTGTCCCGACAGCATCCGCGACGCGCTGGACGCGCGACACGGGCGGGTCGATCCGGATTTCGGCAGCGGACCAGGGCGACCGCGGCGCTGGCGGCGCCTCCGCCGATGTCCGCGCAGCTACGGCCGCGCCGATGCGCCGGAACAGGCCGGCACGCACCACGCCGCCGGCGGCCAGGACAGCGACCACGGTGATGGCGGCGCCGGCGCCAAGGAAAAACAGCCCGACCAGCAGCGGCTCGCCGGGATCGGCGGGCGCCTGCGAAAAATGCTCGGCGTCGCGGGCAAAAAACGCCAGTTCGAGCGCCATGCTCACCGCATAGCCCGTCTGTGCCAGGAACAGGGCGACCAGCGCCCGGAGCCACCCGAAGAACAGGCCGCTCGACACGTCGAAAAGGGCGGCGGCGATGAACACCGGACCGACGGCCAGGACGATCGCCTGGGCCAGCCGTGCCGCCAGGCCGAAGCCGACGCACGACAGCAGGAAGACCGCGCTGCCCGTATCCCGTCCCGGACTGGCAGTTGCCGGCGCCGCCGCCGAAACCGGTGGCCCGGCGTTCGGATTGACGCCAGACGGTGGCGGTGTGGGCGTCGGTGCCGCTTGGGCTGGCCCGGCCAGTGTTTCCAGGTAACCGGCGGCGGCATGGCTGGCCCCCGTCAATGATGGCGCGCGCAGGCCGGCGGGCGCCAGCGCCATGGTGGCCAGTTCCAACGGGCTCTCAGTCGACACGGTATAGACCAGCGTGGAATAGGCGCTGAACGTCGTCGTGACGGCGATGACGGCGCCCAATCGGAGCATGCCGTAGACCAGGCTGGCCGTGTCCAGGTGATGGTGCAGGATCAGGCGGTAACCGAAGCCGGCGACGTAGAGCACCATCAGGACCGAGATCAGCGCGACCGGCAGGCCATGCCACAGGCCGCCGTGGAAGGCCGCCAGGTCGATCTGCTGCGACTGGCATTCGACATAGCCCGCCAGGCGCTCGACAACCCCGGCGTCGCCGGGAACCGAAGGACAGGTGCTCATGACAGCCTCTCGAGGAACGGGGCCATCCAGTCTTGCGGGTCGTCGCCGACGGTCAGGCGCACCTCGTCGAGCAGCCGGATGGCGCTTTCGCGGCCGGACAGGACGTGCAGCAGTTCGGCTTCGCCGGTCAGGTCGAGGCGCGCCACGACGCTTTCGCGGCCGTGCTTGATCAGGAAGCAGTGGGCATGGTCGGGCAGGGAGCGGATCAGGTCGAACTCGTGCTGCGTCAATCCGAAACCGTCGACATAGTCCGCTGCCTGGGCGCGGGCATTGGGCAGGAAGATATGGGTGGCGGCCTGTTCGACGATCGCCGAGGATATGCGGCTGGCCAGGGCGTCCTGCGCGCTTTGGGTGACGAATCCCACCAGGCCGTTGCGCTTGCGGATCGTCTTTTCCCAGTCGCGGATGCGCGCCACGAAGATGTCGTCGTCGAGCGCCTTCCAGCCCTCGTCGACGACGATG
>FSTO01000373.1_pt1 | contig 15094 bp, 11 predicted proteins | sample 1636981 | NCBI WGS metagenome assembly FSTO01 (sample SAMEA3914819, study PRJEB12502) | metagenome | biome: forest; material: soil | place: Canada | collected 2010-06-26 | depth 0.3 m | reverse complement strand
CTGGCGATGAACTCCACCTGATGGTCGATCGGGAAGATCATGTCGCGTGGATCATCATCCTGCTTGAGCTCGCCATTGACCCAAAGGCGCATGTGCAGCTGCTCCGGCTCGGGCACAAACTGCCGCGGCACGAAGAAGGGGCCGCTGGGCAGGTATCCTGGGCCGCCCTTGGCGCTCAGCCAATCTGCGCCCAGGCCGGGCGCGTCCGGGCGGGCCAGCCGCTCGCGGGCGGTGATGTCATTGACGACCATGTAGCCTGCGATCGCCGACCAGGCCTCCTGCCGCGAAACCGCATGGACCGCGCGCCCCATCACCACACCCAACTCCAGTTCCCAGTCCAGCTTGGCGACGCCCGCAGGTATGACGAGATCGTCGAAGGGGCCGGCGACCGAGGTTGTCGGCTTCATGAACACGAACGGATTGCCGCCTTGGCGTTGCCGCGCCACGAGGCCGCGGGCCCAGTCTCGACGCTGGTCGGCGTCCATCCCATCGGTGGCGGGCGCCGCGCCCATGGCGACCACCATGTCCACGACGTGGCGAGCATAGTTGGCGCCCGTGCAAAACAGCTGGCGGGGCTGCGCCACGGGCGCATGGGCGCGCAGGCTGGTCAGGGCGGTGGGAGCAAGGAGGCCTTTGCGGCGCTCCAGGCCTTCGACCAAGCGATCAAAGCTTCGGTCCCAGTCCTCCAGCAGGGTCAGCACGTCGCATGCTGCCTCCGGAGCCTCAAGAATATCGCACGCACGCACCACGCCCGCCTCGGTGACGAGGCCGGTGAAGGGCTTTTCCTTCGCCTGCGAGAACCGGCCCAATCCAAAGCCACCGGAAACGCACCCTAGCATCTAAGCTCCTGTTTCTGACCGCGGATCCGGAGCGCTGCTTTGTTGGCGAAGCGCTCGAAGGCCTGTGGCAGCCTAGAGGACAAACACCGGCTCGGCTGCGTTCAGCGCTGTTCTGTGAGCGCACGGAATATGGCCCACGGGCGCGTCGCCTGCGGCGCCGCCGTAGCGGCGCATCGGCGGGGAGGTCTCCAAAGACCAGCCTGTCCTGAAGGCGCGCGATTTCTGTCCTGCCCGCGCCCAGCGGTGATCGCCACTTCTCGCGACGAACTTCAGACCCCTACGGTCGAGCGGTCTTGGGTCATCTCGCCGCGTCGCGGCGCGAGGCTTGGGCGGCGATCGGCCGCGCGAGGCGGCGTCGTGCGGCGCCAGCAGCGCCTGTCCGGCGACCGATTCCATCACCGAAATAACGAGGAAGACGATGCGCAAGGTTGATGTCGTGGTTGCGGGAGGCGGGCCGGCAGGCCTTAGCGCCGCCATCGAGCTGGGCCGGCGCGGCCTGAGCGTTGCAGTGATCGAGCGCCTTGCAAGGGGGGCCTATAAGGGACCGCGCACCTACCTGATCAACAACCGGTCCATGGAGCATCTGCGGCGCTGGGGCGTCGCTGATCGTCTACGGGCCAGCAATCCGATCGATCCGGCCATGGAGCCGGACGTGATCTTCGCCACGCGGCTCAATGGCCACGTGCTGCATCGCTTCGAGCGACCGTTTGTCGGAAAGGAACGTGAGCCATCGTCGTCAGAAAACGCCCAGTGGGTTCCCCAGCGCACGATCGAGGAGACCCTGTTGGAGCTGGTGGAGACGCTGCCGAGCGTCCAACTGATCTGGGAGCATGAGCTGGCGTCGTTCGAGTCCGACGAGACCGAGGTCCGCTGCGCCCTGCGTGACGTCAAAGGTGAGCAGACGCAGATCGTCGGGCGCTACCTGATCGGCGCTGACGGCTCCACCAGTGTCGTGCGCAAGGGTCTGGGCGTGCGCATGCAAGGGCGCGGCAACATGCTGCGGGCCTTTGTCTATCACGTGCGCGCGCCGGGACTGAAGCAGATCGCCAAGGTTGGGCTTTGCTCCTTCTACTGGTTCGTCAACGGCTCCTTCGACGGCTATTCTGGCGTGATCATCAACGCCATGGGCGAGGGCGAGTACAGCATCGGCAGTTTTCCCTCGCCGCCGGGGATCGATCCGGACAATCCCGATGACGTCCGCAAGGTCATCTATGAGGCGTTCGGCCAGGAGATTCCGATCGAGCTCGTTTCGGGGCGGAGCTATAACATGCACGCGATCATCGCCCCGGAGATGCGGCGCGGGCGCGTTTTGCTGGCCGGCGACGCGGCTCACCTTCTGCCCAATCTCGGCGGTTTTGGCTTCAACGTTGGTTTGCTCGACGGTGTCGACGCCGGCTGGAAGCTTGCGTATGCGTTGAAAGGCTGGGGCTCAGAGACCCTGCTGGACTCCTACCAGGGCGAACGCCATGAGGCGCTGACCTGGGTCTCGAAGATCCAGATTGAGAACGTCGAGGTGCTGTCCAACGACATCTATGTGCCGGGGCTGGAGGACGCCACGACGGAGGGTGAGCGACTGCGGCGCAGGGCCGAAGACATCATCGTTCGCGAGAAGACCCAGGAGTTCCACAGCCTGGGCACGCAGAAGGGATACCGGCTTACCCCCTCGTCGATCATCGTCGATGATGGCTCGCCAGCCGCCCCAGTCCATGCTGTCGACTATGTGCAGTCTTCGCGTCCCGGAGCCCTGGCGCCGCATGCCTGGATGGCTGACGGCAGCTCGCTCTACGATCATTTTGGTCCTGAGTTCACCCTGGTGATGAAGGGCGACGTCGAGTTCTCCCAGGACCTCGACATGGCCGGCGCTCCTCCGGTGAGGATCTTGCCGCTTCGCGAAGGGGCCGCCGCGGCCCTCTACGCCAGGCGATACACGCTGGTGCGGCCCGACCAGATGATCGCCTGGGCCGGCGACACCCTGGATGGGAGCATCGCAGCGCTCCTGTCGACCGCGACGGGACGCGCCGGCTAGACGACGGACGCCGCCGGGGCCTTGGCCAGGGCGGCGTCCGCCAGCGACAGCAGCAACGATACGGCTTCGCCGTCGTTGCTGGCGACGCCGAAGACATAGGCGTCAGGCCGCAGAAGCACCAGGCGTGCGTCGACCTGCTCGAGCCACTTGGCCAACTCGCCCGTCTCGTCCAGCACCTCCTTGGGTTCGAGCGGAATGCGGTCTGCGTCCTTACGGCGAACCACGAAGGTCTCGCCGCCCAGGCGTCGCCAAGCCGAGGCGGCCGCCTCGGTGAGGATGGGGGCCTTGTCGCGGGCGAGCAGGACAAAGCCGCCGCCGGTCATATCGTCCAACAGGCCAGACCTTCCGTCGGCGCCGCGGACGCGCGGTTGGATGAACCGACGCCCGACGCCCTCCCTGGCGCCAGGGGCAAGGACGCCGGCCTCCAGAGGCGGGACGATGTCGAAATAGGCCGGCTTGGTTTGGGTGGCGACCGCTCGCATGGCGATGTCGCGTTGAGCCGCGGCCGCCCTGTCCAGGGTGCAGATGTAACGACCTGTGCGGATCGAGGCCTCGATCACCGCGCGCACCTGGGGCTTGCGCTCGAGCTCGTAGGTGTCCAGCAGATCATCGCCCGCTAGGCCGTCTTTCACCAGGCGCAACTTCCAGCAGAGGTTCGCCACGTCACGGATGCCATGACAGAGACCCTGACCGAAGAATGGCGGGGTTTGATGCGCCGCGTCGCCGGCCAGGAACACCGCGCCGTCACGCCAACGCTCGGCGATCAAGCCGTGGAAGCGATAGACCGCCGAGCGCAACACCTCGCAACGGGCGCCTTTGGTCCAAGGCGTCAGGATCTCGTCGAGGAACTCGCGCGACGCGGCGAGCGCGGGCGTGTCGCTTGGCAAGAGCATGAACTCCCACCGGCGGTGCCTGCCCGAACCGGGGATCACCGAGATCGGCCGCGACGGATCGCCGAGCATGATCATGATGTCCTGTAGGTCCACGTCCGGCGGCACGCCGTGCAGCTGCGGAAAGCTGATCGGACCATCGACCAAGGCGTCGACGACCACCCAGGATTCCTCGAACCCGAGATCCTCCAGTTCGACGCCGAGTTGCCGGCGCACCTGGCTGCGTGCACCGTCGCAGCCGATGACGTAGCGGGCCCGCACGCCAAAGCGCCGCCCATCATCGCAGGCGCACTCCAGCTCAACGCCATCGTCCAACGGCCGCAGGCCGACCAGGGCGGTTCCAAGCTCCAGCCTGACATTGGCTCGCAAGGCCAGTTCGGAACGGAGCACCGCCTCAAGCTCAGGTTGATAGAAGAAGTAGTCAGACGCCCAACCCAGATCGTCGGCCACCACGATCTTGTGCAACTGGCGGATGACGCCCCGGTCCGCGCCAAAATGCATCGATCCGGTCGGAACCGACAGCAGAGGCAGGATCTTTTCGGCCATGCCAGCCGATTGGAAGATCCGCATGACCTCGTGATCGATGTGGATGGCTCGCGGCAAGTCATAGGGCGCGCGTTCCTGGTCGATCACCAGGGTCTTCAATCCCGCTTGTCCCAGCAGATTGCCCGCCACTGCGCCGACCGGCCCGCAGCCCACGACGACGACGTCAAAGCACTCAAGTTCCATGCGGTCTCCTTGAAACGGGAAGCCTCGTCGGCGGCGGGCAGGCTTCGCGGCGCGGCCGACAACAGGTAGGCCAAGGCGCAGGTCGAATGAAGCAATCGGGCTATCCCCGCGGCGCACGATCCCTGTCGCCATCACGCCTGCGACCAGTTGCGCCTTTTCGGGGCCAAGTTTTATCGGCAGGAACGGCGGCGCACGGTGCCGTTCGAGCCTCATGTTCGGGCGTCCTGGCCGCCAGGCTCCGAGGCGTGACGCTTCGCAACCGAGGCGCTTGGGCCAGATACCGCGCCCCGAGCCGGCTCCGGCCTTGGTCGCGCTTTTGAAGTTCTGCTTTTCGTTTCCTCCGCTCTGGGGTCGCTTTCGGGCGGCCCCCTTTTTTGCATCAGTGCGAGCTTCCAGACCGGCTGTGTCCGGCCCACGCACGAAGCCTGTTCTCCCCGCGCTTGAGGCGCTTCCGGCCTTCCAAGACTTTCTGTGTTGAGGTTTCTGCCTGTCAGGCGTGGCCGCGGAGACCACGCCAGCAGGGAGCCACGCGCAATGAGTGACCGCACCGAACTGGGCGCCATGTACCGGATGCCGACGGTGTTTGGTCCCGCGCCTGGGCCGCGCAACGTTCCTCAACTCCATCAGCCGCGCCGCTATGTTCACGAGCGGACCGCAGCCGCCATCGAGGCTCTCTCGGAAGCTGCGCCGCTGGCTAGGTTGCTGCCCCCGGGGTGCCGCCAGCAGGGTGAGCCGCTAATCAGGGTCAGCGTCTCCTGGCTCCGAGACCTGGGTTGGCTCGCTGGCCGCGGCTACAACATCCTGACCGTCCAACTTCCCAACGTGGTCTTCGAGGCCGAGTCCAAGGATATCGTCGGCGATTTTAACGCCGTGGTCTGGGAAAGCCTGTGCGACCCCATCATCACCGGGCGTGAGGAGATCGGCTTTCCCAAGATCTGGGCGGAAATTCCCGACGCGGATCTGGCGCCGGGCGAGCGCCGCGCGTCGGCGTCCTGGATGGGCTACAAATTCTTTGAGCTGAACCTTGTGGATCTCGCCCCGGCCGCCGGCGCTCCGCCGACCGCCCTGCCAGTGCTGACCCACAAGTACATCCCGCGCACCGGTGAATGGGGCGCCGCTGACGCCGACTACATGACCGCCTCAGCGCCCGATCCGCTGCAACCGGTTTCGCAGATCACAGGCTATGAGACCGGCCGAGGGGAGTTCTTGTTTCGCCCGGCGCGCTGGGAGGACATGCCGACCCAGTACCCCATCGTCAATGCGTTGGCGGACCTGCCCCTGCACGAATACCGGAACGTCAGCGTGATCATGTCCTCTCAAGGTGAGGTGGCCTCGTCGGGCGGCGGCAATTTCAGCGGCCAGCACATCGTCCGCGAGAGATCTCGGTCATGAGCATCATCAAGGTGCGAGGCCTCTCGCATGTGGCCTTTCAAGCCCCGGACCTGCTGCGCATGCGCAGCTTCCTGGAGGATTTCGGACTGCAGTGCGCGGCGGACGGCGAGGTCCTGTTCATGACCGGATGCGGCGCAGCGCCGTTCCTGCACCGCACCACCCTGGGCCCGCCGGCTTTTGTGGCGCTTGGATTGGAAGCTCAAAGCCTAGATGACCTGGGAAGACTGAGCGCGGCTGTCGGGCATGCGCCGCAGATGCTCGACGCGCCGGGCGGCGGCTGGGGCATTACCCTCACCGACCCTGACGGCGTCCGTGTCGAAGTCGTCGCCGGGCGGAAAGAAAGGCCAGCGCAGTTGCCCGCAGGCCAGACTTGGAACCGGATCGCAGAGCAGCCCCGCCTCTCGCGCGTCAAGCGGGTCACCGTCGGCGCTTCCCATGCCGTGCGGCTGGGGCACTGCGTGTTGGGCGTGGAAGATTTCCGGCGCAGCGAGCGCTGGTACAAGGATCACTTCGGATTGCTGACCTCCGACGAAATCGAGCTGCGGCCGGGCGAGGCCATGGGCGCCTTTCTGCGTTGCGACCTGGGCTGCGAGCCGACCGACCATCACACCCTGTTCCTGGCGCAAACTCAGAAGGGCGCCGGCTTTCGCCATGCCGCGTTCGAGGTCGTCGATCTGGATGACCTGATGAGCGGCCGAGACCATTTAGGCCGCAAAGGGCACGGGGCGGCCTGGGGCGTCGGGCGCCATATGCTGGGCAGCCAGGTCTTTGACTACTGGCGCGATCCCTGGGGCCACATGCTCGAACATTGGACGGACGGCGACCTGCTGACGGCGGACGACCCGCCCCAGGTCGTGCCGATCTCGGCGCTGCACGACGTGCAGTGGGGACAAGAATTTCCAGGCTTTTGAGGCGATCATGCGACTTGTTACATTTGATGACGGCCGTGGGCCCGAGGTGGGCGCGATGGTGGTTGGCGGGATTGTCGCGCTCAGCCGCAGGCTGCCCGTCGCCGCGCCGTCCATGCTGGAGATGATCGGACAATGGTCGCGGGTCGAGGGGGCGGTGCGCCTAGCGGCGGAAAATCTGCCTGACGTGGCGCTGGAGACCGCCCGCCTGCTGGCGCCGGTCCCCAGGCCCGGCAAGGTCTTGGCCATTGGCCTGAACTACAAGGATCACATCGCTGAAAGCGGCCTGCCGACGCCGGAGCACCAGCTGTGGTTTGGCAAGCAGGCGACCTCCGTCAACGGACCTTTTGATCCGATCGAGCTGCCCAAGGTCGCGGCTTCAACCGTCGATTACGAGGCCGAGCTTGTCGCCGTGATCGGCGCTCGGGGGCGTCACATAGCGCGCGAACGCGCCGCCGAACATATCTTCGGCTACTGCTGCGGGAACGACGTCTCGGTGCGCGAATGGCAGCGCCACACGCCGCAATGGATGCTGGGCAAGTCCTTTGACACCCATGCGCCGTTTGGCCCGTGGATCGTCACCGCCGATGAGCTCGGCGATCCCCATACGCTGGATATCCGCTGCCTGGTGAACGACGAGGTGCGTCAGGCCTCCAATACCCAGCACCTGCTCTTTGATGTGTTCGCCCAGGTGGAGCATCTGTCCAAGGCCATGACGCTGGAGCCGGGCGACGTAATCTTTACCGGCACGCCGGGCGGGGTCGGCGCGGCCAGCAAGCCGCCGCGTTTCCTGCAGGCCGGCGACATGGTCCGCGTGGAGATCGATCGGATCGGCTCGATCCAGGGCCAGCTCGTCCTGGAGGCCTGACGGCGCGGGCGCACGCCCGCGCCTGCGGACGTTCACCCGCGCTCAAAGCAAACCCGTTCGTCGCCGCAAAGCCGCGCGCTGTAGCCCGCATCGCGCCAGGCTGAGGCCTGGACGTGGGTGGACTCCGGCGGAGATTCATTGGCCCACCATTGCGGCCGCAGGGCGCTTTTCGGCAGCATCGCCCCGATGATCCGTTCGATCTCGGAGAAGGTCAGGTCCACCCGCGCCGCCCGCTTGCGGATCAGATAGCGCTTGAGAGGATCGTATTTGGCCATGCGTTACCGGGGCGCGAGCTTAGCCGCTGGACTGTCGGAGGGCCAAGGCGTCATCGGCCAGGCTTTTGCCGGATCATCTCATAGACCGCCGCGGCGTCTAGGTCTCCCAACCCCGCCTCGATGGCGCGCGCGAAGTAACCTCGCGCCTGGGCGAGCATTAGGGTGGGCGTGGACGCGTCGGCCTGGATGGCGCCGACCAGGGCGTCGAAGGCGGTGAGGGTCCCGATGCGCGGCTGATATGCGCGCTCGGCCATCCAGGGGCCGCGCATGGATAGGGCGGCCGAACTGGCGGGGCCGGCCGCCAAGGCCTCGATGGCGCAACCGGCGGCGACGCCGAAGCTCTCCGCAAAGGCCAGGGCCTCGGCCGCGCCGAGCGTATTGACCACCATCATCAGCAGGGCGGCGGATTTCACGGCGCTGGCTGCGCCGGCCTCGCCGACCCGGGTCACATGAGCGGCCAGATCGAGCAGGAAGCTGCGCTGCGTCGCGAAAAGCGCCTCATCGCCGCCAACCAACAAGGTCGCGCCATGCGCGCGAACCAGATGCGGAGCGCCGCTGACCGGGGCTTCCAGATAGCCATGGCCCTGTTCTTCGACCAGCCTGGCCAACGCCACGGCTGTGGTGGGCGGCGTCGAGGTGGTGTTGATCACAAGGCGCCGGTCAGGAGCGCTGGCGATAATCGCCTCCAGGACGCCAAGACAGGCGGCCCCGTCCGGAAGCGCCAGCAGGATGGTTTCGCAGCGAGCGGCAAGATCAGCAACCGATGCAGCGTCCTGGCCGCCCAGATCCACCAACTCCCGTGAGGGGCTGCGGCGATAGCCCATGACAGCACGACCGCTGGCCAGGAGCCGGTGGGTCAACGCCAGGCCGATCGGCCCAAGGCCGACAAGGCCGACCGGGAAGGTGTTTGTCGTCATAGGGAGCCTGCTGAGCCTGAGCGGAAAGCCGTCGGGAAAGCCTAGCGCAGACTGGCCTTCCCTCGGGGCGCGGCGCGTGTCGCGTCCGCGCATGGAAAGTGCTCGTTGCGCGCAGGCCGGGCGGCTGAACCCGCCAGGGGGCCAAAGCGTGGGTGGCGCCGCCGCGCAAGACGGGCGAACTATCGCAGCGGCGTGCGAAAATTGTTCCCAGCACGCCCCGCGGCGATTGCTGCTTTCGGCCGGCAAGCAGGCGGGCCTAACTCTTCAACAGTCGATCCCATCCTTGCTGGGCGGGCGTTCGCGGGACGCAAAACTCGTCCAGCGCCCTGGGGCCCCGCAAGGCGGATCGGTGGGAAGGACGACCGATGACAAGCCGTCGACAGGACCGATCGCTCTGAGGCGAGCAACGGCCCGAAAGGATCAAGCCGGCGCAGACTGGAGTCGACAGGACTTTGGACCGCGACCGGCCTGCGACGAGATGACCTGTGGGCGAGAAAGCTTTCAGAGCGGGATCGAGCGCTAGGGTCCGACCGACGGAGAGAGTTCGGAAAATCCAGAGTGTCACCAGCAAAGACGGCGACAGCCGCTTGCATCCTTGGGGAGGGCCTATGTCTCGTACACACCATGCCGCCGTCATGCGGCTCCTGCTGGCCGGATCATCTCTGGCCCTGGCCTGCGCCGCGGTTCCGGCGTTCGCCCAATCGACCGGACCAACGTCCAGCGCGCCTGCGCCCCAGCAGCCGGCGGATTCGGGCGCTGCGGTGCTGGAAGACATCATCGTAACGGCCCAGAAGCGGTCTGAATCGCTGCAATCGGTGGCGCTGGCGGTTTCGGCGGTCAGCGGCGAGAGCCTGACCCGCCGCAATGTCACCAACCTGGCGCAGGTCTCCCAACAGATCCCCAACCTCTATATCGGCGACCAGGTAGGCCAGGCGCGCGTGACGCTGCGGGGCATCGGCATCGAGTCGATCTCGACGGGGACGGACGGCAGCATCGCCTTCAACACCGACGGCGTCTATTATTCGCGCACGGCCACGGCGCTGGCGTCGTTCTACGACCTTGAACGTCTGGAAGTGCTGCGCGGACCGCAGGGGACGCTCTATGGCCGCAACGCCACCGGCGGCTCGGTCAATCTGATCACCGCCAAGCCGACGCCGACGACCGAAGGCTACCTGAACCTCACCTATGGCAACTATGACACCGTCACGACGGAAGGGGCCCTGAGCGGTCCGATCGTCCAGGACAAGGTCCAGGGACGCATCGCCTTCCAGACCCAGCGCCACGATGGCTACGGCAAGAACATCGTCACCGGCAACGACGTCGACAACAAGGACTCCAAGGCCGTGCGCGGTATGCTGGAATTCCATCCGGCCGAGCGCGTCACGCTGCTGGTCGGCGCCGACTACTACCACGCCAACGACCATTCCAATGTCTACCACTATTTCGGCGCCGCCGCGCAGACCGCCGCCGGCGTCCCCATCGTGCCGGCCGTCATCCGGCTGGGCGGCTTTGTCGCCGCCGACCCCAGGGATATCGCCGCCGGACGTGACCCGACCAGCAAGCAGGAGTTCTACGGCGGCCTGGCCGAACTGCGTTATGAGGGCGATGATTTCACGATAAAGTCCGTCACCTCGGCCCGCCGCAGCCAGTATACCGTCTCGGACACCGACGTGTCCGGGGGCTCCATCGTCCTGACGCCGCTGCGCATCAGCGAAGACGCCAAGCAGTTCAGCCAGGAACTGCAGCTGTCCAAATCCAGCGAGAACAACAAGTTCGTCGCGGGCGCCTACTATTTCAGGGAATCGGATCTGGGGCAGCAGTTCGTGCCCTACAATGGGCGGCTCGTCGGGCAGGGCAATGTATTCCTGCAGGGCTTCTTCGGCGGCGGGACGATCAAGACCCAGGCCGGGGCGGTCTATGCTCAGGACACCTACAGCCTGACGCCGGCCCTGAGGCTCACCCTGGGCGCGCGCTACAGCGTCGAGAAGAAGTCGGTCGACGATCAGTCGCAATTTGATCTGTCGCGACCGTTCTCGTTCGACAACCCGGTGCTCACGCCCCACCACGTCGACGACAAGACCTTCAGCGCCTTCACGCCCAAGATCGGGATCGACTACGACCTGGCCCAGGACGTCATGGTCTATGCGTCCTATTCCAAGGGGTTCAAATCCGGGACCTACAATCTCGGCGGGGCTTCGCCGCCGCTGCGCCCGGAGAAGATCGACGCCTATGAAGCGGGCCTGAAGAGCACGCTGCTCGATCGGCGGCTGCGGGCCAACATCGCCGGCTTTTACTATGACTACAGCGACCTGCAGGTGGGCCTGGTCCGTGGCGTGCTGCTCACACTGGAGAACGCCGCCACCGCCCGAATCTACGGCCTGGAGGGCGAGTTCACGCTACGCCCGACCGACGGTCCGCTGCTTTTGACGCTCAACGCCAGCTGGCTGCACGCGCGCTACATCCGGTATGTCAGCGCCGACAACAACCGGCCCAACGGCGACGGCGTCACTGTCGACACCACCGGTGCGCCGGCGTTCAACCTGGCGGGAAACCACCTGTCGCGAGCCCCCGACTACACGGTCAACGCCGGTGTCGAGTACAGCTGGAACGTTGGCGGCGGCAAGCTGACCGCGCGCGGCGAAGGCTTTTGGTCCGACCGGGTCTACTTTACCCCCTTCAACGTCAAAGGGCTGTCGCAGGGCTCCTACCAACTGTTCAACGCCTTCTTGAACTATGAGCCCGACGCCCGGTGGTCGGTCCGGCTCTACGGCAAGAACCTGGGCAATCGAACGATCCGCTCCGGCTCGCAGAGCGCGGCGGTGTCTCCGCTGGGCGCGCCGATCATCGGCTTGCTGCAGGCGCCGCGAACCTATGGCGTCACTGTCGGCTACCGGTTCTAGATCGACCGCCTGCATCATGCCCTCCCGCGCCCTTTGGCGCGGGAGCTCACCCTGGAGATCAAGATGCTGTCAGCCTGTCCTCGCTGCAACGCCGCGCGGCGTCCCCATAGCGCCGCGGCTCTTGGCGGCCCCATCGGCGACGGCGGCGCGACGGCGCGTTTCGACGCGGGCCTCGCGCGGGCCGGGACGGGCGGGCGCGACGCGGTCATTGATTTTCACGTCCACATCATGGATCCGTCGCTGATCCCGGAGGGCGGTGAGCGGACCTTGAGCAACCGCCCCGGCTGGCCCGAACGATTGACCGATCCGCACGCCCAGATCGCCGACATGGTCCAGCGCGGGATCGATTGTCACGTGGTGGGCCAGTCCAACGTGATCCAGGGCATCAGCTGGGGCGACGCCCAGACCGACCTGGCGGTGCACCGACGGATCAACGACAACATCGCCGAGCATTGGGTCGCCGCCCATCCCGAGCGCTTCATCGGGGTGTTCGGCCTCCCCACCCAGGATCTGCGGCTGGCCATTCCCGAACTGGAAAGGGCGGTCACAGAGCTTGGTCTGCGCGTTCTGCAGATCTCCTCCTGCACCGCCGACGGCGTCTATTACGGCGACCCGCGCCTGCATCCTCTCTGGGAGGCGATCGAGGCGCTCGGCGTCATCGTCTTCATCCACCCTCACGGCCAGGCGAATGCGCCGCCTCTCGACGAGTTTGCCCTTTTCAACTCCGTCGGACAGTCGATCGAGGAAGCCAAGGTCATGAGCTCCCTGATCTATCAGGGGATTTTCGACAAGTATCCAAGGGTCAAGATCGTCATGGCCCATGGCGGCGGCTTCCTGCCCCACTATTACGGCCGCATCGATCGCAATGTGGCCAATTTCCCCGACAGCACCGTCAACATCTCGCGCTACCCGAGCGACTATTTCCGCGAGTTCTTCTTCGACAGCTGTGTCTATTCGCCTGACGTCATGGCGGCGCTGATCAAGGTGGTCGGCGTCGACCGGATCGTGCTGGGCGGCGACTATCCGGTCGGCTCTGACGATCCGATCGGCCTGCTGCGCGCCACGCCGGGCCTAGCCGAGGACGACGTCCAGGCCATCATCCGCCACAACCCCAGCGCCCTGCTGTTTCCGGTGCTTCAATGACGGCTTCCGCGACTGCCGCTAGCGCCGCCCGCGACCATGCCTGGCGCGCCATGATCGGCGCCTGCGTCTGCATGTTCTGCGGCCAACCGCCGGTGGCCATGTACACATTTGGGGTTTTCGTCCCCGAGATCGTTGCGGCGACCCACTGGCCTCAGGCGGCGATTGCTTCGGCCATTGGGCCAGGCGCGCTGATCGCCGCGTTGCTGTCGCCCTTGCTCGGCTGGGCCACCGATCGCTTCGGAACGCGCCGCGTGGCCCTATGGGGCGGTCCTGCGTTTGGTGCGGGTCTGGCCGTGGTCGGGCTATTGCCGCAGTCAGCCGCCGCCTTCGTGCTGCTGACCAGCCTAATGTGGCTGCTCAGTTTCGCCGGATCCCCAGTCCCCTACGCGCAGATGGTGACGGGGCTTTTCGATCGCAGGCGAGGCTTTGCGCTCAGCATTGTGTTCGCCTCGGGCGCGCTCGGGATCGCCGCCTGGCCGCCCTACGCCGCCTGGTTGATCGACCATCTCGGCTGGCGCGCGGCCTATGCTGGGATGGGGCTGACAGCGGCGGCCGCGATCAGCCTGTCGGCGATCTTCCTGCTGCGCAACGCCGTCAAACCCGGCGGCGGGCACAGTGCGACCGGCTTCAACGGCGCGACGCTACGTGAAGCGATCGCAACCGTTCGGTTCTGGAAAATCGCCGCGGTGTTCATGATCCTGACGGGCGTGCTCGCGGGCGCTGCGGTCAATCTTCCCGTCCTGCTTCGCCAGCACGGCATGAGCGGCCAGGGCGCATCCCTGGTGATGACGACCGTCGGCCTTAGCATGCTGGCGGGCCGTCTTGCCCTGGCGCCGGTGCTGGATCGGTGGTTTGCGCCGTACGTGACAATCGTCATCGTCCTGCTGCCGATCGCAGCGTTTGGCCTGCTGATGGTCGCCAGCGACCGAGCCATGTTCTTCGTGGCGGCGGGTCTGCTGGGGTTTGGGCTGGGATCGGAATTTAGCGCCGCCGCCTACATCGTCGGACGAGCGTTCGGCCTTCGAGCCTTTGGAGCCATCTATGGGTTGATCACCCTGTTCTATGGATTGGGTGGGGCCACTGGGCCGGCGACTATCGGCGTGGCCCTGGCGCGCCATGCCGCGCCGGGCGTGGTGTTTGGTCTGTGCCTTGGCCTGCTCCTCGTCGCGATCGCCATCCTCGCCTCGTTCAAGCGATCGGACCTGACCCATTGACCGCGGCCGTCCCCGGGCTCGGGCCGGCTTGCCAAGGAGGTTGTCTTGCTCGGTAGCCCCTTGTCCTATCAGGCTGGCGACATCAGGGCCAAGGGCGTGCTCTATCGGCCCGGACCTGGCTCGGGGCAAAGGCTCCCCGGCGTCGTGTTGGTTCACGAAGGCCCGGGCCTAGGCGACCACGCCCGCCTGCGCGCCGGCATGCTGGCCGAAGAAGGCTATGTCGTGCTCGCAGCCGACCTGCATGGCGAGGGGCATGTGGCCAGCTCGCATGCTGAAACGCTCGCCCTGGTGTCAGCGCTCTTGGATGATCGGCCACGGCTGCTCGCGCGAACGCGTTCGGCCCTAGAAGCCCTGGTCACGCTGGATGAGGTCGACGCCGGGCGGACCGCGGCCGTTGGCTACTGCTTTGGCGGGCTGGCCGTGCTGGACCTCGCGCGATCAGGCGCGCCGGTGAATGCGGTGGCGACTTTCCATGGCCTCCTGACGCCGCCAGCCGCGCCCCTTGCGTCGCCCTCGCGGCCGATCCGCGCCCGACTGTTGGCCTGCACGGGCGGACGGGACCACCTCGTTCCCCCAGAGCAAGTGCTGGCCTTCCAGCAGGAAATGGATGCGGCGGGGGCCGACTGGCAGGTGCTGGTGCTGGGCGGCGCGCGACACGCCTTCACCAATGCTCTCGACGCCGAAAAGCTACGCCAGCTCGGCTTCGGCTACGACCGTCAGGCTGATCAAAGATCCTGGCGCGCCACGCTCGCCTTTCTGCGCGACAGTCTTGCCGCTGGAGACCTTGGCTGATTCCGTCAGTCCTGAGCGCAGCGGCGGTCCGCAGCGCGGGGAATGCTGCTCAGCGCGTGATGTCGCCCGACCCGACCGAGCGCGCGTCCTTGGGCGTCATGGCAAACCGCTTGCGAAACGCGCTGGCGAAATGGCTTTGGCTCTTGAATCCGTTGCGGAAGGCGATCTGCTTGATCGACAATGGATGCTGGCAGGGATCGG
>FSTO01000094.1_pt1 | contig 15414 bp, 14 predicted proteins | sample 1636981 | NCBI WGS metagenome assembly FSTO01 (sample SAMEA3914819, study PRJEB12502) | metagenome | biome: forest; material: soil | place: Canada | collected 2010-06-26 | depth 0.3 m | reverse complement strand
TCGGTGACGATCAGGTCGAAGCCGCCGGCGCTGCCCTTTTCCAGGCCTTCGGCGCCGTTCACCGCTTCGGTGACGTCGTAGCCTTCACCGCTCAGGGCGATCTTGATGGCCTGCCGAATGCTGGCGGAATCGTCGACGGTCAGAATCGCGGTCATCGGTTGGTCGCCTCTTGCAGCCAGAACGTCGCGCGGGCTGGATCGGCGTCGAGGAAGCCGCCGCGCTGGAGGATCTCTTGCACCGCCGGACCCGCCGGCTGGGCCAGGGTCAGGTCGCGGTCGGCCTCGGCTGCCGACCGGCGCGCGGCTTCCAGCAATTGGATGAAGGTCAGGTCGGCCTCGGTGACGCCGTCGATATCCACGACCACCGGTCCGCGCCCGGGTTCGCGCAGAGCCGCCGTCAGTTCGGCGTGAGCCGCGCCTATACCGGCGATCGTCATCTCGCCCGATAACAACACGGAAACTTGTTCAATATCCGACAAAACAACTGCCCCCGACAGCAGCAAAAAGCAGGCGAAAACCCTCTAGAATTGCCTCGCTTTGCTTTGGTGCCGTGCAGGACAACCTGAAGGGCGGGCCTTAAGTTAGGGTAAACGCAACAACCCCAAGGGGAGCGACGTAATGTCGCGATAGCGCGCCGCGGCCGAACAACCCCCGGCAGATCAACCCACGGCGCGCCGGCGCCCATGTTCGGCGACGGCAACTACCGATTGTTATTGAACAATTTCAGGTGTGGCGGAGCTGCCCAACGGCGTGGCAAGCCTGGAGAACACTGTATTTCGAAATTGAGATGTCGACGATATTTCAACTGCGTGACGTCCGGACCACAGCTGGTCAGGCAGAATCACGGGCGCCCGGCGTTAAGGACGACGATGTGTGGCGTTCAACGCCACGCTCGCCGCCATGCGCGCCAATTGCTCCGGCGTCGCCGGCGGCTGGTGCAGCGCCTTCCAGTCGGATTGCGGCATGCCATAGATCGCCTCGCGCGCCTGATCGCGATCCATAGCCCCGTCGGAGGCCTCGCTGACCCAGTCGGCCAGGCAGTTGCGGCAGAACCCGGCCAAGCCCATCAGGTCGACGTTCTGGACGTCGGTGCGCAGCCGCAGGTGCTCGACGAGACGATGAAAGGCGGCGGCGGCGAGACGGTCGTCGAGGGCGGACATAGCGATTGGCTTTCGAGACTGAACGGTCCGCCCAGTCTGCGGCCACAGGTCGCCGCCGGCAATCGGCGCTCGATCGTCCCAGCCGACCTCGGAGCGTCCAGTCGAAGCCGATGCTGAAGAGGTCGCCGCGGGCGTCAGCCTCGGAGTTGAAGGTGGCGAGACCGAAAGCGGCGCGCGGGATCACCGCGCGCCGCACGCCTTCAGTTCAGGACGCGCAGGGTCACCTTGCGGGAGGCCGCCAGTTCCTCCTCCGACGTGCCGGTCGCGTGCTCCTCACCCCAGGAGACCGTCGCCATGTTGGACAGCGGAATGCCCTGGCTGAGCAGGAACCGCCGGGTTTCCAGGGCGCGCTTTTCGCCCAGGACGCGGTTCTTGTCGGTGTCGCCGCGCACGTCGGCGCCGCCGACGATCTCGACGAAGACCGGCTTGTTGTCGGTCTTCAGCTTCTCGGCGAAGGCGGTGAGCGTCGCCTTGGCTTCGTCGGAGAGATCCCACTTGGCGGTCTCGAAGGTGATCGTGTCGCTCTCGCTGACCACCGTGCGGACCAGGTGTCCTTCGGCGAGGGTGTAGGCGGCGTCCGCCCTTTGACCCGCCGCCTGGGCGGTCTTGTCCACCTCGTCGACATGGCCCGACAACGCCGTGACCTTGGCGTCGACGGCGTCGACGCGGGTGTTGACCGCGGCCACATGCTCGTCGACATAGGCTTCCGTGGCGCAGCCGCTTAGGGCCAGCCCGCTAGCGACCGCGACGGCGGCCGTGATGCCCGATAGATAATGACCCATGATGGATCTCCCAGCTTCCTGCCAAATTCAAAGAGGAGTTTGGCGCCAGGCGATCCAATACATATCAGGTAAAGACCTGAGCCCAGATCTCAGGATTCCCGACCCGTGGCCGCTGGACTCCTGTCACCGGACGTTCGCCCGTTCCCAAGCTCGCACCTTGACCCGGGCGGCGTCGAAAATACGCTCATAGTTGCCCTTGAGAACTTTCTCGCGCGTCTCGGGCGTCAGCTTGGCCCACAGGGGTTTGTACAGCTCGTAGACGCTGAAGTACTGCTCGGGCGAGCGGGGCGCGACCACGTCCGTGCCGAACAGGAAACGGTCGGGATATTTGTTGATCAGAGCCGCCGCCTGGGTCGACGCCTCGTCGGTCGCCACCAGGTATTTGGCCACCTCGTCCCATGACAGGTCGAACATCACGTTGTTCATGGCGGGGTTGCCGAGGATCTCCTCCAGGTAGGTCGCTTCGGACTTCACGGGCTGGATGATCCGTCCCATGCCGGCATGGGCCCAGATGATCGTGGTCTTCGGGTGGCGCGCGTAGAGCGCCGTCAGCTGGTCGAAATAGCCGCGGACCTTGGCGTCCTTGGTGAAGGGCCGGACCATGTCGTTGTGCAGCACGACCACCAGCCCGACGTCGCCCGCGAAGTCGAGCAGGCGGTCCAGCGACGGATCGGTCAGGCTGGCCCCGCCGCCGGCGATCTTGGGCGAGACGAACTCCTTGTGCACCGAGAACTCGCCGATGCCCGTGAACACGCCGGGGAACAGGGTCAGCACGCGTCGCACATGGTCGGCGGCGTACATGTCGGCCGGGTTGAAGCCGGTGATCATCGGATCGACCCGCTTCTGGTCGGCCGGCGGCAGCGCGCGGTACTGCAAGGCGATCACCGCGTCCGTGAACGAGTAGTAGTAGAGCGGCGCGTCGGCCTCGAGATAGTAGGTCGGCGCCACATCGCCGCTCTCGCGGTAGGACCATTCCTGCTGCAGGGGGATGCCGAACAGGGTGGTGCGGCACACGCGGTCGCCCATCAGCTTGAGCACCTCGCCGGCCGACGGCCCTTCCTGAATGTAGTTGGTCAGGTGGAAGTGCGAGTCGTTGAACTCGCAGGTCGCCGCCGACGCGGCCTGACCCCAGACCGCGAGCGCGCCCGCCAGCCCGACGGCGGCGAGGGGGAACGCCGCGCCGGACCCCGTCCGACGTCGATCCGTTGAGCGTCGCATGAAAACTCCTCGGTCAGGGTCAGGCCGGCTTCACGGCGTAGGGATTGCCGCCCAGGGCGTCGGAGATGGCCGAGATCGCCCGTTGCCCGCGCACGCTGTTGCCCGCGGCGTCCAGCGGCGGCGCGAAGGTGCCGACCCCGAACTTGCCCGGCGACACGGCGATCAGCCCGCCGCCCACGCCGCTCTTGCCGGGAAGACCCGTGTGGAACAGCCACTTGCCGCTGTCGTCGTAGAGGCCGGCCGTCGCCATCACGGCCAGGATGCCCGGCACGTTCTTGGAGTCGATGACCTGCTTGCCGGTGACCGGGTTCTTGCCGCCGTTGGCCAGCGTCGCGGCCATCATTCCCAGGTCCTTGGCGTTGACCGCGATCGAGCACTGGCGGGTGTAGAGGTCCACCGCCTGGGCGGGGTCGCTGGGGAAGCGCTCATAGGCCGACATCAGCATGCTGATGGCCCGGTTGCGCTGGTTGGTGTCGGACTCCGACTTGTAGACCTCCTGGTCGATGCCCAGCTTGCGTCCCGCGCAGTCGCTGTGGATGCCGATGATCTTGGCCCAGATGTCGTCGGCGCTGGAGCCCTTGACCATGCCGGTCGTGGCGATCGCGCCCGGATTGACCAGCGGGTTCATCTCCTTGCCCTTGAACTGCTCGACCGCGACGATGGAGTTGAACACCTGGCCCGTGGCGTCCACGCCGATCGAGTTCTCGATCAGGTCCTCGCCCGACTCCTGGAACACCAGGGCCATGGTGAAGACCTTCGAGATCGACTGGATCGAGAAGGTGGGTTCGATGTCGCCGGCGGTGGAGGTCTTGCCCTGGGGCGTGACCACCGCGATGCCGAAATAGTTGGACGGCACCTTGGCGAGGGCGGGGATGTAGTCGGCGTTCTTGCCCTCGTCGAGGGTCTTGAACTTGTCGTAGGCGGCCTTGACCGCGGCGTCCACCGAGGCGGCGCCGGGCTGGGCGAGGGCCGGGGACGCCGCGAGACCGGCGCCGGCCGTCAGGCCGAAGCCGAGGGCGGCGATCCCTCTGGCGAGGTCCCGGCGCGAGGCGTTTGATTGCAACATCGGAGGCTCTCCAGGCTGCCAGCTATTTGAAATCGTTGCTCGAGAAGCTGTACTTGAACGACACCTGGATGCGCAGATCGTCGCCCTTGTTGTCGTCGAAGTCCTCGCGCTCGCCCCATAGCAACTCGGCGCCCATCAGAATCCGCGGGTCGGGCGTGTAGAGCACGTTGGCCGAGGCGTACTGGCCGGTCTGGTAGGCCGACGCTTCCTGGAAGTTGGTGTTGTCGACCTTGGTCATGCTCCAGCCGATGGAGCTGCTCCACTGGTCGTTCCAGTAGTGGTCGTAATAGGCCGTCAGACCCAGCAGCGGCAGCACGTCGCCGTAAAGCGAGCCGGGCGGCACGGGTGGGGCGCCGACGATCGGCTGCGAGACCCCGGCCTTGGCCTTGGGTCCCATGTCGGTGCCGCCGTCGTTCATGTAGCTGGCGATGCCTTCGCCATAGACGACGCCCAGATGGACGACGTCCTTCTGGCCGGCCTTGATGTTGGAGGTCAGGTTCAGGCCCCAGCCCATCTTGTGGGACGACGGCTCGTTGTTGGGCGTGCCGACGGTCTCATAGCCGACGCGGCGCAGGATGCCCGCCAGTTGCACGTGCCCCCAGTCGCCGGCGTAGCGGTAGTGCCCGGTCAGGTCGGGCAGTTCCTCATCGCCCTGGATGTTGGAGCCCAACGCCGGATCGACGGTGCGGATATTGCCCGGGTCGATATCGTTGCCGGGCTTTTCGACCGCGATCGCGAACTGGCTCGCGCCCTCCCCGAACGTGTAGCGAACCTGCGGGGTGCGCACGAACACCATTCCGGTCGGCCCCCAGTAGTCGATCGTGTTGGGAAAGATGTCGCCGTCCATGAACAAGCTGTTGGTCTGGCCCGCCAGGATCGGGCCCCACTGGCCGTAGGCGTGGCGCAGGCGGAAGGTCGTCTGGCCCTCGTCGCCGCCGACCCCGAACAGATCGAACTCGAACTTCACCTTCAGCGGCCTTCCGGCGATCTCCTGCTGCGCCTGCACGCCGAACCGGCTTTGCTTGACGCTGATCGAGGTCTGGCCGTTGTCGCCGTACGCGCCTTCCGTCGTGGGGATTTTTGAAGGCCGCAGGGTGTCGTCCCAGTTCGGGTTCACCCGGTTGAAGTCCTGGATGAAGTCGACTTGCGCGAAGCCGTAGACCTCGAACTTCGGCTCGTCGGCCGCGCGCGCCGCTCCGGCGAGGCCGGTGATCGCGCCCGCGATCGTGCTCGCCATCAGCAGATGCGGTCCGAGCCGCCCGTAGGGAGTTCTCATCCTAGTCCCCTGTCGTCTACCCGTTACCCGGCTCGTCCTGGCCGGTGATCGGCGCGTCCAACCCACGCGTCACCTCGGCAGGTTAGGGACCAACCCGCCGCGAAAAGTATCCGGTGGGCGCCGGATACGGCCCGGGGTGGATTGCCCGGACGCCATGCACCTTGGACGGAAAACATCGCCGCTGCGTCTCGGGCGTCGGCGCCTGAGCGGCTCGGGGATGCGCCGGATGGCGCGGGGCCGCCGCCCGCCCGACGCTGGCGAAAAATCGGAGACACCCCATGACCGACATTCGGCCTCTCGCCGTCGCCGGAGAACCGGCCTGACCCTGGCCCTGGTCCTCGCGGCGGCGCTCGCCACGATGGACGCATCGGCCGAGCCAGTGGCGCCAGAGAACAGCCCCGTGGCGACGTCCGCCGCCGTCGCCGAAAGGATGGGTCCGCTCGAAGCAACGAGCGCCGGGCAGCAGCAAACCCAGTCGGACGCCCCCAGCGGCATCCTGGCGGTTCCCTACACGCTGCTCTCGGTGCTCGATCTCGACTTCAGCCTGGGACCGTGGACCTTCCGGGGCTATGTGCAGTTCGACGGCGCCAACTACACCCAGGACCCCGCCGGGCCGCCGGAGACCGACTTCCGGCGCGGCGCGATCGGCAGCGGCGACACCCTGGACGCCCAGGCCCTGGCCGACGGCTCCTATCTCCGCAAGGCCCGGTTCGGCGGCGAAGGCCGGATAGGCGACGATTTCTCCTACCGAGCCATGTTCGACATCGGCGGGCGCGAGGAGCTGGGCGAGGCCCGCATCGCCGAGGTGTGGGCTCGCTACACCCGCTTCGCGCCCTACGCGATCATCGTCGGCGCCTATCCCCAGCTCGCCAACATGGAGGACGCGACCGGCACCGACGCCAATCCTTTCCTGGAAAGAGCCACGGCGGCCAACCTGGCGCGAGGTCTGGGCGGCGGCGACGGCCGGCTGGGGATCACCCTGCGACGCTCGACCCGAAACTGGATGGGCGCGCTCAGCCTGACGGGCCCTGTCCTCCACCAGGATGATCCTTCGCCGAGGGAGGCGATCGTCGGCCGGGTGTCGCGGGCCTTCTATCCGTCGACGGACTCCAGTCTGCACGTGGGAGGATCGCTGATCTACGTGCTGTCCCCCGGCAAGAGCCGGGACGACGCGATCCCCGGCATCGGCGTCCGACTGATCGCCGCGCCGGAGGTGCGGGTCGACGACACGCCGCTGCTCGACACCGGGGAGATCATCGCCGATCGCGTCAGGGTGCTGGGCCTGGAGTTCGCCGCCCGTCGCCGAAACCTCTTCATGCAGGCCGAGGCCTTCCAGTTCGCGGTGGAGCGGGCGTCCGCCGAAGCTCCAGGCGACGCGCGGTTCTTCGGCTTCTACGTGGAGGGCAGTTGGATGCTCACCGGAGAGGCGCGGCGCTTCGACCAGTCGCGCGCCGCCTTCAGCCGCCCCCTGACCAAGCATCCGCTGCGCGCCGGGGGCTGGGGCGCGTGGGAGCTGGCCTTCCGCTACAGCCGAATGGACGCCAATTCTCACGCCGGCCAAGTCGGCGCGCCGCCCCCGCCCGGCGGCGTCCGGGGCGGCGATCAAGCCATCCTCAGCCTTGCCCTGAACTGGTATCCTTCCGACCGGATCCGCATAATGCTGAACGGCATGCACGTGCGGGTGGACCGCCTGAACCCCGCCGGCCCCGCCGATCCGGAGCCCTTCGGCCCCGCCCCGCTGACGCCGCCGATCGGGGTCCAGATCGGACAATCGCTGGACGTCGTCGCCATGCGGGTCCGCTACGCGTTCTGAGCACGGATCACGCCCCCGCCCTTCGGGGTATAGCGGCGCCGATCCGAGGGTTTTCCCGGATGGTGGTCCCCGACCACATGACGATGCTTGGCCAGCGAAAAGAGGCCCATGAAATGTCCCGCAGACAGCTTCTCCCCGCAGTGCTCCTGGCGCTCGCCGTCTCGATCGCGACGCCGGCGCTGGCGGCCAAGCCTCCCACCACCTGGGACGGCCTGATGCAGGTCAAGTCCAAGCGCTTCGACCTGGTCTATCTCGCGCCGGGCGCGACGTTCAGCGGCTACACCAAGGTCATGCTCGCCCCGACCGAGGTGGCCTTCCACAAGACCTGGCGTCGCGACTACAACACCCAGGGCGGCGGCCTGTCCCGGGACGTGTCCGAGAAAGACGTTCAGAAGGCCATTGCCGAAGGCGTCGCCGCCGCGGAGGACATCTTCGGGGAGGAGTTCGCCAAGGGCGGGTACCCGGTGGTGACCGAGCCGGGCGCCGACGTGCTCCTGGTGCGAACCGGCGTGCTCAATATCCGGTTGTCGGCGCCCGACACCTTCGAGGCGGGCCGCACCTACACCTTCGCCAACGACGCCGGCGAGGCGACCTATTTCATGGAGGTGCGCGACTCCGCCACCGGCGCCCTGCTCGGCCGCGCCGTCGATCGCGACCTCGCCGGCGACAATACGGTCGGGCGGCGCAACCGCGCCACGAACCGCTCGGACTTCCGGCGACTGGTTCAAAGGTGGGCCGAGCTGAGCGTTCGCGGCCTCAGCGAACTGAAGGCGCGCGCGCCGATCGACGACGCGGGGCAGTTCGCGGGGAAAGCGCCTTAGCCCCTTCCATGGTGCAGTGATCCACGCGGGGCCGTGGACCTTGAGTTTGCTTTCTTGAGGGAGACGCCGGCAGAAGGACGTTCGAGATGTCCCATAGGCTAGACCAGACCCTGGTGGAGCTTTCATGGCCTCGCCCCGTGTTGGGCGACCATGTCGGACCCGCGCCGTCGGTTCTGTCCGCCGGCCTTGCGGCGGTGACCGGGATCCTGCGCCAAGCGAAGTCGGCCCTCGCGCTGCCGGACGCGCTTCCCGCCCGGGTCTCCGTGCTGAAGCCCGCCAGCCGCGCCGCCGCCAGACTGCTCGCCGCCGCCTCCAAGTCGCTGGTGCAGGAAACCGCCCTGATCAACGAGGCCGGCGTGTTGATCGCCGTCAATCCTGCCTGGAAGGCGGCCGCGCGGCGCGCGGGCGCGTCCCGCCAAGCCGGGCTCGGCGAGCCCTATCTGGACTTCTGCGCCCAGCTCAGTCCTGCCTTGGGGCGATCGGCCTTTCGCCAGTGCGTCCAGAATCTGCTGACTGGCGCCAGCTCGTCCTTCACGCACCACTATGCGGTGGCCGACAGCGAGCCGCCGCGCCATCGCCACGTGGGGATCACGCCCCTGCCCTTCAGCCCCCGGCCGATGTTCGTGGTGGTGCACGACGACTTGCCCAAGTCAGCGGGAAAGGGACGACCGTCCGCGACCCGGGCCTGCGACCTGCTGGCGGCGCAGGAGGAAGAGCGCGTGCGCATCGCCATGGAGCTGCACGACTCCACCTGCCAGCACCTGGCGGCGCTCAACCTGTCGATCGGGCGGCTGCGGCCGCTGGTCTCCGGAGACAAGGTCGACGCGGTGCTCGAAGACATGTCGACGTCGGTCGGCGAGGTGGTCAAGGAGATCCGCGTCCTTTCCTACCTGATCAAGCCCGCCGGGCTGGAGCAGGACGGACTGGCGCGCGCGGCGCGCGGGTTCGTCAACGGCTTCGGCGTGCGCACCGGCCTGATCGCCAGCTTCCTGACCCGAGGCCCGGTCGACGCCGCTCCGCCGCAAGTGCAGCACGCGGCCTATCGCATCGTTCAGGAGGCGCTCTCCAACGTCTACCGGCATGCGGACGCCCAGCACGCGGACGTGGAGCTGGTCAGCGAGAACGGTGTCCTGACGATCCGGGTCAGCGACGATGGCAAGGGCGTCGCGCCCCTGCTGCAAGGCGAACCGGCGAATCTGGAGTCCGGCGTCGGCATAGCGGGAATGCGCGCCCGGGCGGCCCAGTTGAAGGGGCGGGTCGAGATCTCCTGTCCCGGACGCGGCACGGTCGTCGTCGCCGCCTTGCCGGTCGGACCCGGTCCCGTCCGCCTCGCACCGCGGATCGACCAGCCCCCGGCGCCTCCGCCCCCGACGTCAGGGTAATCACGGATCGACGCCGCCGCCGCCCAGGGCGAATTTGCACCGTCCGCCATCCTTCCTCCCCGACGACGGACCAGGAGGTTTCCAGGCCTTCGCGACTGGCCCCGCATCCCTGCGGGGCCTTTCTTTCAAGAGGATCGACCGACGACGGACGATCCCGTCAGGGCTGCGAAGGCGGAACCGACGCGGGCGGCTGCGTCGTGGGGACCGGAGCCGTGGACGTCTGGCCCTTCTGATAGGCCTTCCCCTCGTCCGAGGCGGGATCGGGTATGGTGATATAGACCACCGTGTCGCCCTCGTAGCGCGGTTCCAGATAGTAGCCGTCGCAGCGGTAGTAGGAGTAGCCGTAGTACGGATAGCCCCCGCACCCCATCGGCAGCGAATAGTAGGCCGCCCCGTAATAGTAGGGACTCAAGGCCGCGGCGGTGACGGCGGCGGTGGCGCCGATCACCATCCCGGCCGCGATCGGGTGGTGGAAGTGGTCGTCCCAGCCGCCCCAGCCGTCGTCGATATTGATGTTGGTGTTGTTGTTGATGTTGGTGTTGCGATCGCCGCGGATGTCGTTGTTGACGCGGTCGGGGCGGCTGCCGTCACCACGATTTCCATCTCCACGGTTTCCGTCGCCGCGATTGCCGTTGCCGCGATCGCCACCGGAGGGCCTGGTGCTGGCCGTGTCTCGGCCGCCCCCGGAAGGCCTGGTTCCGGCCGCGGCTCCACCACCCTCGCCGGTGCTGGGGCGATTGGCGGAAGCGCCGCCGCCGAAGCCGCCGCCCGCTCCCGCGCCGGTGGAGGGCCGGGTCGATGGTCGACTGAAGCTGCTGCCCGTCGATGGACCCCGGTTATAGCTGGAGCGGCCGCTGCCCATCGAGGAGGAGCCTCGACTGAAGCCGCCCCCTCCGCCGCCTCGGCTCATGCTGCTCATTCCGCCGCCGCGCGCGCCGCCGCCGCGCCCGCCGCCTCGGCCGGCGTCGCTGGTGTCGACGTACAGGGCCATCGACGCGAAGATCCCGGCGCCTATGGCGATCACGTGGGGGATGCGGACTTTCATGGCGTGCTCCCGGTCTCGATCGTACTCATGCGGATGGACTTGGCCTTGGGGCCGGCGCGGAACGTGAAGGCGTCGGCCGCGAAGGTCGGGTTGAGGGTCCAGGCCAGCCGCGCGACATAGGCGGGCTGCTCGGTCTGGGATCGATCGACGATCATCAGCTTGCGCGGCAGCGGGCGCGCGCCCCGCTCGATCCACACCGACCAGTCCACCTCCCCCTGGCGGAAGGCGTATTGGTCGGTGAGCACGCCGTCGATCGTGGCGGGGCCCACCAGGAAGGCGCTCGTGAGGTCTTCGGGGCGTCGGCTCTTGAGCTGGTTCCAGCGGAACAGGTCCTCCAGGGGCAGGGCGAGGCCGAACTGATCCCACAGATTATCCAACACCTGCAGGGTCGTCGGCGGCGCCGGGACCGTGGCGTAGAACTCGTGCTCGGGCGAGAACACCGTGAAGTTCTTGCCGTCGTAGAAGAACGACCGCTTCTTCAGGTCGGTGACGATCTCGATGACGAAGCCATTGGGGCTGCGCACCCTGTAGTGGGCCGTGCCGTCGATCTGCACGCGCTGTCCGATCTCGGTGACGATGTCCAAGCTCGTCTGGGTCCGGATCTCGAAAGTCTTCAGCGTGCCGAGATAGGCGCTCATTCGCTCCAAGGCCTGGCGGGCCTCGGGCTCCACTTCGGGGGTCGCGGGTCCTGTGGGGGCCGGCGCCGGCGCGGCGGCCGGGGGTGGCGTGGCTTGGGCGGGCGCGGTCTGGGCGAGCGCGAGGGATGGCAAGGCCGCGGCGCTCACAATGCAAGAGACGACGAAGGGCAGTGGTCTCACGGCGGAGTCCTCCTGTTTGACCGACGGTTTTCTGAAGCTGCGGGACGCGGTCTTGGGCTTTGGGCGTCCAGGTCCGCGATCTCGACGGGCGGCATGCGCCAGGCGCCGGAAAGCGCCGCGCCCCCGGGGCCGTAGAGCCGCATGACCAGGCACATCTCGTCGCTGGGCGCGGGCAGCCAGTTGGCGAGGTCGCCGGCGGCGGGCGGCCTGTCCTGGATGATCAGGTCGAGCGAGCCGTCGTCGTCGAGCCTCAAGTCGTCACGGGCGCCGATCCCGTGTCGCTCGTCCTCCGACGCCGCCGGCCGGGTGTAGAGCCGCCAGAAGCCGTTCACCGGCGGCAGGGCGTCGGCCGCGAAGCGCAGGCGCGACCGGTGGTCGCCGCGCAGCGGGCGACCACGGCCGTCATGCTCGCAGACCATGGCCAGCAGTTCCTCCCGTGCGGGAGCGCCGAGGCTGTAATAGGCGCGCCCCGCCTGGGCGAGCGACGCGCCCGACTCGTCGTGCAGGGGGACGGGCGTCGCGTGCCAGCCGATTCCTCGGCTTTCGGAAAGCGCGGCCGCGGCCGCCTGGATCGCCGCCAGCCCGTCCGCGAAGCCCAGTTCGAGCGCTTCGGCCAGGTCCGGCGACCAGTCGGCGGCCGGCGGCGGCCCGCCCAGATCGCGGCGAAACTGATCGAGCAGCGGTCGCATCGACCGCTCGAAGCCGATCGGAGCGCGATCCAGCACGGCGTCCAGGCGATGGAAGAACACGGCGGGGCCCAGCTCGATCACCTGTCGCAGGCTTGAGACGACCGGCGGTTCCAGATCGACGACACGGCCGGCCTGAGGGTCCGAAGGCGGCGCGATCGGCGCCACGCGCTGGTTCCTGGCGATAGCCAGGGTCTCGGGGCGGTCGAGCGGCGAATGGGCGTGGAGGCGACTGATCACCCAGCAGGCGTCGCTCGGCGCCCGGTGGGCCAGATGCGCTTGCGGGGCCTCGCCGCTCCAGCGCGGCCCGATCAGGGCGAGGTCCACGCCGCCGTCGTCGCCCGTGCGGGTCCCCAGACTGGCGAACGGCTCGCCGGCGGTGTCGATCAGGCTCAGGTCGAAGTGACGCCCTTCGGCGTGCGGCAGGTGCAGCGCCACGGGGCCGTCGGTCAGGTCGATCCAGGCGCTGGCGATGACGATGCAGAGGTCGTCCTCCAGAAGGCCCGGGGCCAGGCCCGCGGCGTCCGGCGGCAGGAGGTGCAATTGCTGCGACGCCATGGGGTGGGCGCGTCGCACGGCGTCGACAAGGAACAGGGGAAAGCAGAGCGAAAAGACATTTGCCGCGACCGCGCGGGTCGTGTTCTGGCCTCGCCGTTTGAAGATCTGCTTGGTCACCACGCGCCTCCACACGGCCGCAGTGTTTCGAGGTCGGAGCAGGGGGGATATCCGGCGCAACCCCGAGACGCCCGCGTTTGGCGACCTAGGCCTCGATCATTTTGTGCTTGATGGCGAAGCGGACGAACGCCGCCGCCGTCCGCACCCCGGCCTTGCGCATGCCCGCCGCCCGGTGGCTCTCCACCGTCTTGATGCCGATCTTGAGCTGCCTCGCGATCTCCTTGTTGACCTTGCCCTCGGCGATCAGTTGGGCGACCTCCAACTCACGGGTCGTGAAGCCCTCCAGCCGGGACTTCTTGCGTTCGTTGAGCGCCGCGTGGAGCAACAGTTCCGAGACCGGAGAGGAAAAGTACACGCGATTGACGTGGAGCGCCGAGATCGCCGCCTCCAGATTCACCCCGGTGTCGCACTTCAGGACATAGCCGCGAGCGCCCGCCGCCAGGGCGCTGCTGACCGTCTCGTCGTCGTCGTGCATCGTGAACAGCAGGACGCGAACCTTCGGGCACTCCTTCTGCAGGATCCGGGTGAGGGCCACCCCGTTCAGGATCGGCAGCGATACGTCGAGAATGGCGATGTCGGGCTTTTCGCGCAGGGCCAGATCCAGGGCTTGCTGGCCATCCGACGCCTCGGCGCAGACGGTCCACCCCGGGTGATCCTCGATGACGTTGCGAACGCCTCGGCGAACCATCTCGTGGTCGTCGCCAATCAAGATACGCAGCATCTCGCCCCTCCCTGCGGGAACGAGCGCAACCAGCCGCTGCGGCGGCCGCGAACGACCATCGACCAGGACAGGCCCGCCCACGCGGTCGCCTTCTCGGAGCCATGCCCGAACGCCCGCCAGGGGTCCGGGCCGAGGGTTTTTCCGATCTATCGCCCTCCTCCGTCCAGGAGGGCCCCCTCGCTTCGAACAGCGCTCACCTGTTCGCAGCTAGGAAAACAGACACCCTAAGGGCTTCGGAAACCATCCCCTGAAACATCCACCCCCTCTCCGGCTTTCACCGGAGGGACGGATAGGGCGTCCACGGCGCATCATGGGGTCGATCGGAGATTCTGGATGCTTCTGACCAGTCTGCTCATCGCCCTTCTGGCGTCCGGTCTCGCGGAGTCCCCGGTCGGCGAGACCTGGATTCTGCGATGCCGCGTCGACAGCGCCGAACAGACCGTGCGCACCTTCCGCGTCGCGCCCCAGCTGTTGCAGGAATGGCGGCCGGCCGATCAGGGATTCGGGCCCAACCTGTGCCAGACCTTCAGCTGCAAGGCCGATCGCGACAGGCTCGAAGGCGTCATCAGCTCGGCGTCGCTGATCCTGACGCTCCGCATCGACCGGGCGACCAGCCAAGGCTCCTGGAGCACGGTCGGCGCCTCCGGCCTGAGAGAGACCAGCGGCCCCTGCAGCGCCGAACACGAAAAGCCGGGCCAGAAGCTGGGTTGAGAGCCGCCGCCAGCGCCGATCCGCTCCACACGGACGATCCCGTGCGCGCCTCGTCGAGCGCCCATGTTGCTCCCTTGCAAAGTCTCCCGCCCCCGCGAGCGAAGGCGAGTTGATGTCGGGCGCGCCCCGAGGCTAGTTTGCCGCCACGTTTCGGACCCCGGTCGGACTGGCCCGGGCAAGACCATCGAGGACATCCATGGGCCAGTTTCGCGCGGCCGACCTTTTCCGCCGCAAGCCCGTGGGTCGGGTCGTCGCCGAGGGCGGCGAGCATCTGCCGGAAGACGGCCTGCACCGGACCATCGGCCTGTTCCATCTGACCATGCTCGGCGTCGGGGCCACCATCGGCACCGGCATCTTCGTAGCCCTGACCACGGCCGTGCCCGCCGCCGGACCCGCCGTGATCGTGTCGTTCGTGATCGCCGGGATCACCGCGGCCCTGACCGCCCTGTGCTACGCCGAGCTGGCCTCGACGATTCCCGTGTCGGGATCGTCCTATTCCTACGCCTACGCCACGCTCGGCGAGTTCACGGCCTTTATCGTCGGCGCCTGCCTGCTGCTGGAATACGCGGTGTCGGCCTCGGCCATCGCCGTCGGCTGGGGACAGTACCTGAACGAGATGTTCTCCGACCTGATCGGCTGGCGCATGCCCGACGCCATCGCCAAGGCGCCGGGGGCGGGCGGGGTGTTCAACCTGCCGGCGGTGGTGCTGGTCGGGGCCTGCCTGATCCTGCTGCTGCGCGGCGTGAAGGAGTCGGTGACGATCAACGCCGTGCTGGTGGTGCTGAAGCTGCTGGTGCTGCTGTTCTTCGTGGTCATCGCCTTCAGCGGCTTTCACATCCAGAACCTGCGGCCCTTCGCGCCGATGGGTCTGCACGGGATCGGCGTGGCCGCCGCCTCGATCTTCTTCTCCTATATCGGCATAGACGCGGTCTCGACGGCCGGCGACGAGGTCAAGGACCCGCGCCGCACCTTGCCGCTGGGCATCATCCTCAGCCTGCTGATCGTCACGGCGATCTACATCCTGGTGGCCCTGGCCGCCGTCGGGGCCCAACCCTGGACCGCCTTCGCGGGGCAGGAAGCGGGGCTGGCGGTGATCCTGCGCAACCTGACCGGAGCCAGCTGGACCTCGCTGATCCTCTGCCTCGGGGCCATCGTCTCGATCTTCAGCATCACCCTGGTGGTGATGTACGGCCAGACCCGCATCCTCTACGCCATGAGCCGCGACGGCCTGCTGCCCAAGG
>FSTO01000323.1_pt1 | contig 16318 bp, 11 predicted proteins | sample 1636981 | NCBI WGS metagenome assembly FSTO01 (sample SAMEA3914819, study PRJEB12502) | metagenome | biome: forest; material: soil | place: Canada | collected 2010-06-26 | depth 0.3 m | reverse complement strand
TCTGATTGGGATGGTCGTCGGGGCGTTCCAGGACCTCGTAGGCCCGCCTGAGCATGTCGAACGACTGGTCGTAGAAGCCCGCGAAGATGTGCAGGCCGTGCTCGTAGATGCGGTCGCCGTAGCCGGGGCGCATGTCGCGTCCGCTGGCGCATTTGCCGCCCAGCCTCCAGCCCTGCTGATAGACGGTGATCTCGTACTTGTCGGACCAGCCGGCCTGCTCGGTCAGATAGAAGGCGGCTGACAGCGCGCCGACGCCTCCCCCGAGGACCGCGATCCGTTCCCTGGCCTTCGCTGGCATGGCTGATCTCACCCTGGCTGATGGCAACCGGACGCCGGCCAGATCTGGCCGCCGCTACGCGAGACTACGAAAGGATCGAGGAAGAAGCTTGGCCGCCCCCATACTGAACGGTTCATTCTAGAGCATCACTTTTCCCGCGAAGGCACAAGGCCAAGCCTGCCTCTTCAAAGGGCAAATGACTCTCCATCCGGCGACGGAAACATCCAAGTCCTGGTCGGAGCCCTGGGTGTGCGCATTTTGAAGTCATGATGGCGGCCACGCCATGCACTTCATGGTCGTGCAGTCTTGCGCTTGGTGTTGCGTGGTTCACAATGGACAGGATTGAGGCGGGCCATGCCGGATATCTTCCTGTCCTATAACCGTGAGGACCAAGCGGCCGCGCGACGGTTCGCTGAAGCTTTCAGTCATGAAGGCTTCGATGTCTGGTGGGATGTGACGCTTCGCTCCGGTGAAGCTTATGATCAGGTCACGGAGAACGCGCTGAAGAGCGCCAAGGCCGTGGTCGTGCTGTGGTCCACCCGATCGGTCGCCTCGCGCTGGGTCAGGGCCGAGGCGACGCTGGCCGACCGCAACCGGACGCTGGTCCCGGTGATGATCGAGACCTGCGAGCGGCCGATCATGTTCGAGCTGACCCAGACGGCCGACCTGACCCGCTGGCGGGGGGACCAGGACCACGGACCCTGGCGCGGCCTGGTCGACGACGTTCGCCGGTTCGTGGAGAGGCCCGACGCCGCGCCCGACGTGGCCGTGGATCCGGCGCCGGCGCCACCCGTCGCCCCCGGGCCGAAGCCGTCGTCGGCCCGCAAGCGGGGCGGCATCCCCTCGCTGGCGGTCCTGCCGTTCACCAACCGCTCGGGCCTGGCGGAGGACGACGTCTTCGCCTTCGGCATGGTGGAGGACATCATCGACGCCATGTCGCAGGGCGTCCAGGTGCGGGTGATCGCCAGCTCGGCCACGGCCCGTTTCCGGACCGGCGCGGTGCCCGACCTGAACGCCATGGCCCGCCAGCTGGGCGTCCGCTACGTGCTGGAGGGCAATGTCCGCCGCGTCGGCCAGGACCTGCGGGTCACCACCCAGCTGATCGAAGCCGAGAGCGGCAACATCCTCTGGACGCAGAAGTTCGATCGCCCGCTCGACCAGCTCGCCAACCTGCAGGAGGACCTCGTCCTCGACGTCGCGGCCCATCTGCGCGCCCAGTCCAACAAGCTGGAGATCGAGCGGGCGCTCCGCAAGCCGGGCGACCTGACGGCCTGGGAGGCGGTCATGCGCTCGATCGCCGCCTATCGGCGCCTGACCCCGGCGGCGCTGATGCAAGGTCTGCAGGAGGCCCTGCGCGCGGTCGAGATCGCGCCGGACTACGGCCTGGCCGTCGCCCTGGCGGCCCAGGCCCAGGCCATCATCTACACCATGATCAGCCCCGACAACGCGACGGAGGCCCAGCGCATCCGTCTGCAGGCCGAGCACGCCATCGCCCTCGACCCCGACAATCCGGTAGTGCTGTCCACCGTGTCCGGCGCCTTGTCCTCGCTGGGGTTCGCCGACGAGGGGCTGATGGTCGGCCTGCGGGCGATCCATCTCAATCCGCACAACGAGTTCGGCTATTTTGCCTGCGGCCTGGCCGCCACCCTGCTGGATCGGTGCGACGAGGCCATCGGCTATTTCGATCGCGAGTACCAGCTGGCGCCGGGCAATCCGACGATCTGGATGTCGTACGGCTGGCGGGCCTGCGCCCACATCCGCGCCGGCCGCTGGGCCGAGGCGGTCGAGGCCTATGACAACGCCCTGAAGCTGACGCCGGACAACGCCTGGCCCAATCTGGGCAAGGCCATCTGCTGCCTCGAGCTGGGCCGCGAGGACGAGGCCAGGGCGCTGGCGGCCCTGGCACGGAAGTACGACCCCCACACCTCGCTGCCGATCTGGGAGCTGCGCTTCCGCCGCTCCTACGCCGAGGCGGCGACGCGGAGAGGCCTGATGAACCACCTGCACACGCTATGGGTGGACGGCGGCGAAGTCGGCGCGCCGGAGGCCGTGGGGTAGGGCTGAGGTTCAGCCTATCTCCGCCCCCTTCAACCGTCATTCCCGCCCTTGTGGCGGGAACCTCTCGTTCAGCTGACGGTGCAGCGCCTTGGCGCGCCGGCGCGTCACACCCCTTGCGGCGGACAAAGGGGTTCCCGCCACAAGGGCGGGAATGACGGCGAAACTGGGGATCACGCCCGCCCCAAAGCCCACCTACCCCGCGAAGACCCGCCGCCCGCGCTCCACCTGCATCCGGTGCGAGCCCGCCAGCGTGGTGTCGCGGGTCTTGATGGTCCGCATGAACAGCCACTCGCCGGTGACGTGCTTGGGCGTGACCTCGATCATCATGTAGCCGCGCTGGCTGGTGTCGGCCCATTTCAGCTCGGGATTGGCGGCCATGAAGCCCTGGGCGACCAGCTTGGGATCGGCCCCGAAGTCGCCCTCGGCGCCGCCCGAGGTGACGGCCTGGCCGGCGAACTCGACACCGGCCGGCTTGCCGCCCTCGCTCAGCCCATAGGCCCAGGCGTTGTGGCTGTCGCCCGACAGCATCACGAGATCAGCGTCGGCCTGCTGCGCGGCGTTCAGCAGCCGCGAGCGCGCCGCCGGATAGCCGTCCCAGCGGTCCATCCACATCGGCAGGCCCAGCTTGGCGGCGCGGATGTTGTTCCTGTAGCCGTTGACCTTCTTTTCGGGGACCTCGGGCCGCAGCCAGTTCACGGCGTCCCGCGGCATCACCGTCCGGCCCAGGATCGTGCCCATGCCGACCATCTGCCAGGCCGTGGAGCGGGCGTTGGTCTTCAGCTCATGCGCCAGCCAGCTTTCCTGGGCCGAGCCGAGCATCGTCGCCGAGGGATCCTGCCAGGCCCCGTCGCGGAAGGCCTTCAGCGCGGCGTCGGGATCGGCCGCCCGGAAGGCGGCGCCGATGTCGGCCTGCCTGGTGCGCCCCAGCAGGCGCGATTCCGTGCGGTACAGCGTGGCCAGCGTGCCGATCGGATAGGCCTTCCAGGGCTCGTCCGAGACCGGCATCCACTCGCGATAGACCTGCATGGCGGCGGCCCGGCGGACGTTCCAGTCGCCTTCGGTGGCCGGCTGATGGTTCTGCGCGCCGCCCTCCCAGCTGTCGTTGGCCGACTCGTGGTCGTCCCAGAAGGCGACCATCGGGGCCATCTGGTGCAGGCGCTGCAGGTCGGGATCGGCGCGATAGCAGGCGTAGCGCAGGCGGTAGTCGGCGATGCTCAGGATCTCGTTCGCCGGCTCCAGCGACCGCCCGACCGCCCAGTCGCCCTCGTGGATCGAGGCGGGGCCGTATTCGTAGATGTAGTCACCGGTGTGCAGCCACAGGTCCAGGTCGGTCCGTGCGGCCGCGTGGCCATAGGCGTTGAACAGGCCGACGGGCAGGTTCGAGCAAGAGAACACGCCCAAGCCGAACCGGGCGGTGTCGCCGACGGGCAGGGTCTTGGTGCGGCCGACAGGCGACTTGCCGCCGTCCGGCGCCACGAACCGGTACCAGTAGACGGTTCCCGGCTTCAGTCCGTCGATCGTGATCTTGGCGGTCCAGTCGCGATAGGCGGCGGTCCGCACGACGCCGCCCGAAACCACCTTCGCGAATGCCGGATCGAACGCCAGCTCGACGTCGAGCCGCACGGTGTTGTCGCCGCTCGCCGGGACGTAGCGCGTCCACAGCAGCATCGAGTCCGGGCCCGGCTCGCCGCTGGCCACGTTGTGGGTGAACCCCGTCGCGCCGAGGACTTCGGCGGCGAGGCCGCGAGCCGCCGGAAGCACCAGCGCTCCCAGTCCGAGCCCCGCGCCGAGAACGAGACTGCGACGATCGATGTTCAGGACCACGACAGGTCTCCGCGCGCTGGAAATGTTGGAGAGAAGGCGACCGCGCGCGCCGCTCCCTTGGGCGCGCGCGGCCGGGCCGGCTTCCACGGCAGGGGGAGAACCGTGGAAGCCGGCGTCTTGGGGCTCTAGAAGGTGCCCTTGATCCCGACGTTCCACATCGAACCGTAGATGCTGTACTGCTGCACCCGGTCGCGGACGTTGGAGTAGATGACGTCCGGCGCGTTGAAGATGTTGCGGCCGGCCAGCATGACCTCGAAGCTGCTGTTGATCTTGTAGCTGGCGCTGACGTTCCACAGCTCGCGAGCGGCATGGTAGAGGACGCCGTTGGGCGAGGTCGTGGGCGTGTTGTTCAGCGCGCTGGTCCGATACTTCCCCTGCGCGTTGCCGCTCAGCTGGACGTCGAACTTGCCGTAGCTGTAGCGAACGCCCCAGTTGCCCACGGCCTTCGGCGTGTTCACCCGCTCGCCGTCGGTGTCGATCTTGGTGATCGAGCCGCGCACGCCCAGCCCGCGCAGCGCTCCCGGCAGGAAGGTCAGCTGCTGGTCGTATTCCGCCGTCAGGCCCCGGTTGATGCTGACGCCCGGCACGTTCGTGGCGCTGCGGTAGGTGTAGCCCGGGTAGTCGTCGGGGCTGTAGCCGACATCCGCCGGATCCTGGAACTCGATGCCGGTCACCTGCATGTCCTTCACCTCCAACTGGTAGGCGGACAGGCCGATGATCCCCGACGGCTCCAGGAAGTACTGCAGGCCGGCGAAGTACTTGGTCGAGTGCTCGGGTTTCAGCAGCGGGTTCGGCACGGTGACGGTCTGCTTGGTGTCGTCGACGGCGACCACGCCGCCGAGGTTGCCGTAGTCGGGACGCAGGATCGACTGGCTGAAGGCCAACTGGCCGACCAGCTTCTTGCTGAAGTCGTACTTGGCCCCGCCGCTCCAGAACCAGTCGTCATACTCGCCCTGGCGCGTGGTGTAGGTCCCGTTGCGGTACTTGTAGAGCAGACCCGGCACGGTGGCGGGATCCAGGCCGGCGGCCTTGACCTCCTTGTCCGGACGGACGTCGGCGATCCGGGCGTCCGTCTCGGTCTTCTCGTAGCGCAGGCCGACGTCGAACTGGGCCTTGCCGACGCGAGGCTGGACTTCGAAATAGGCGGCGTTGACCGTCTCGCCGACCTTCTTGTTGTTGTCCAGCTGGCGCTTCAGGTTGCCCGCGAGGTCGGGCGAGAAGTAATCCGGGTGGTCCTTGTAGATGTCGTACATGGCGTAGTTGCTGTCGGCGCGCCAATCCTGGGCGTTCAGGTTGCCCGCGTCGAAGCCCTGGATCTGGAAGTTGTAGTTCTTGGTCCACGGGATGACGGCCTCGGGGGCCATCTGGGTCTTGTCGTGGGTCGGGCCGATGTACTCGAACTGCTGGAACGAACCCTCGTTGGTCTTCCAGACGTTGGTCCGGTAGGTCGCGCCGGCCAGGACCTTGAGCTGGACGGCACCGAGGTCCAGCTTCTTCTTGAGATCCAGATTGAGGCCGTACATCTGGTTCTGGGCGTCGGACTCGGCCGTGCGGATGTTGTAGCCGATGTCGTTGTCGCGGTTGAAGCTGGTGGGATCGCTCCACGAGCGGCCGGCGGTCTGTTGCAGGTTCCATTCGTTGGAGTCCTGCGACGCGCGGTCCAGCGTGAAGCCGATCTTGGTCAGGTAGCTGTCCGTACGCTGAAAGAAGCCTTTGGAATTGTCCCGGAAGTTGAATTCCGAGCTGGAATAGCTGCCGCGCAGCAGGGCTTCCCAGGTGTCGCCGCGATATTCCAGCTTCGGGGTGAACAGCCACGACGGCGTGCCGGCGTAGCGATGCGAATACTGGGTGTGCAGGCGGGTGTTGGTCCCGTTCGGGTTCACCACGATGTGGGTCGGCGTGGAGTCCGCCGTCGCCTGGGTCGCCGTGGCCGTGCCGAAGATCAGGTAGGTGTACTGGTTGAAGTACTCGACGTCGTAGAACGAGTAGCTGCTGCGCAGCGACAGCGACCACTGGTCGGTCAGCTTGTAGTCGACGCTGAGGTTGGCCGCCTTGCGGTGGGTCAGCTTCGGACCTGGGCGCCACATGACCTGATAGGGAATGACCCGGCCGTTGGCGAGGTAGGACCAGTCGGTCTGGATGCGGTCCTGCTCGACGAAGTTGGCGTTGTAGCTGGCGTTGAACGCGATCCCCAGGCGCCCGTTCAGGAAGACGTCGGCATAGCCGATCTGGGCCGAGGGGAAGATCGACGCGTGCTTCTGGTCGTCGGGCAGATACTTGGGCGACAGGCCGGAGTCCGAGGTGGCGACGCCGCCGAGCTGGAAGCGCAACAGGCGGCCGTTGCGCTGGAAGGCGTACTTGCTGCGCAGGTTGATCGCGCCGCCGGGGGAGTCGGCGTCCATGCTGGCCTGCAGCGTGTTGTTCAGTTCGATCGAGTCGATGCCGGTGATCGACATCTGCTCGAACGAGTTCTGGCGGCCGTTGTTGTTGTTCGAGGTCGCTGTCGCCATGCGCGCGCCGTCGGTGGTGAAGGTCGAGTATTTCGGGTCCAGGCCGCCGATGCGGACGGCGGTGGCGTCCACCTCGGTGTAGTCGATCGACAGGCCGGGCATGTTCTTCATGAACTCGCCCACGTCGCCCATGGTCAGGGCGCCGAAGTTGTCGGCGGCGACCACGTTCTTGGCGTTGGTCGAGGCGCGGCGCTCCATGATCGCGGCGGCCTGGCCTTCGCGGCGGGCGACGATCATGACGGCCTCCACCTCGCCGTCCTTGGCGGCGTAGGACTGCGGGGCCAGCGTGAAGTCCAGCGTCGCGGTCTGGCCCGCGCTCACGGTGGCGACGGCTTTCGCCTCCTGCAGGCCGGTATATTTGACCACCACCGTGACGTCGCCGGCCGGCACGCCGGTCAGGCGAAAGTCGCCGTCGTCCTCGGAATAGACGACGATCGCCGTGCCCTCGACGCGGACCTCGGCGTTGCGCACGTACTCGCCGGTCGCGGTGTTGAAGATCCGGCCGCGCACGATGCCGGCGCCGGCCTGGGATCCGGTCGACACGCCCTGGGCGGACGATCGCAGCGTGATGACCTGGCCGTCATCGGAGTCGATCCGCAGCGGCGTGCCGGCGATCAGGCGGCCCAGCGCCGTGCGGACATCCATCCGGCCTTTGACGGCCGGCGTCATGACGCCTTCGAGGTTGCGGGCCGGCGCCACGATCTGCACCTGGCCCTGGCGGGCCAGCTCGGGAATGGCGCGCACCGCGGGCTGCGCCGGAATGTCGAAGATGCGCTCCTGGGCATAGGCCGGCGCGGCGGTCGCGAGCGCGACCACGGCGGCCCCGCAGGTCAGCATGGAATAACGAGAACGCATTGGCTGTTAGCCCCCAATCATCGCGTTGGTCGCGACGTTCGGGGGTTGAGAGCCGTCAGCCGATGGCTTCCGCTATCGGTAACAAAAACTTCTTATTGCGCTGCAGCGGACTGGGGCGCGCCTTGGGGGCCGCCACGCGTCAGGATGATGTCGTCGCCGTCGCGTTCGAGCCTGGCGTCGAACACGCGCGTGATGGCGCGGCTGAAGCCGGCGGGGTCGTTGGCGGCGAACAGACCGGTCACGGGCTCGCGCGCCAGGCTGTCGTCCCGGATCTGGATCCGCGTGTCGCTGTAGCGCGCGAAGGTGTCGGCCGCCTGCTTCAGGGTCTCGCCCTCGAAGGCCAGCTTGCCTTCGCGCCAGGCCAGCTCGCGAGTCACCGCCTCCGGCGTGATCGGCTGTGGATGCTCGGAGCCCGACAGGATCAACCGCATGTTGGCCTGGAGCGCCAAGGGGCTCGCGGCCAACGGATTCAGGCCAATGACGTCGATCTGCCCCTGGTTCACCAGCACGTCGATGGGGGCCTGGTCGAGTTTGCGGACCCGGAATCCCGCCTGCGCCGTACGCAGCCGTCGGCCGTTCACCTCGACGATGAAGGGTCGCCGCTCGTCGCGCGCCACCGAGAAATAGGCCTCGCCCTTGAGCAGCGTGACGAAGCGCTGGCCCTCGTCATATTTGACCCTGACGCTGCTCTGGGTGTTCAGGAGCACGGTCGAGCCGTCCTTGAGCGGAACCAGGCGGATCTCGCCCCGCTCGGTGCTGATCACGGCTCCGGCGGCGGGCATGCCGACGCCCAGGGCCACGAGGGAGGCGGCGACGACCGCGCTGCCCGCCCAGGTCAGGGCCCGGCGGCGGGACAGGTTGGCGGGCGGTGAAGGCTTGGGCTCCTCGAAGGCGATCGGATCAAAGCTGGGGCCCAGCGCCTGGGCGGACTCGCTCATCATCGACAGCGCCTGGGCGCGCAGCAGGGCGCCCTTGCTGCGTGGATCACCACTCAGCCAAGCCTGAAACGCCTGGTCTTCCTCCGGGGTCAGCGGCCCACGATCCAGTCGCGCCGTCCAGTTGGACGCCGCCCGATCAATGTCTCGACTGGTTTCTCGCTCGGCCATCTGTCGAGGCTATCTCCGATTCCATGTTCCTAGAGGTTTGGGACCGCTTGTTTCCGCCACGGCCGAACCAATCAATCAAGAATAGGATGCCTCGGGAAATATGAGTCTCGACCGTATTCTCGGTTATCCGCATCTGCGCCGCCACCTCGCGCTGCGACAAACCCCTGACACGACGCAGAACGAAGGCCTCTCGGGTCTTGAGCGGCATCGCCGCCAGCGCGCGGGCCAACTGGCGCAATTCGTCGCGATCGATGGCGTATTGCTCGGGCGAGGCCACGTCGTCGGCGTGTTCGAGCCGTTCGATATCGTCGACGGTGTGGATCGGCACGATGCGGGCGCGGCGGACGTGACGCACGATGACCGACCGCGCCACCTGGAACAGGTAGGCGCGCGGATAGCGGATGGTCTCCACGCTCTCCAGCTCGGCCAGGATCGTATAGGCCTCCTGGATGATGTCATCGACGTCGATGCCCTGCAGCGTGTTCCGAGAAAGCCAGCCCCTGAGCGCCGACTCGTGGGGCAGGATATTCCGCAGAAACCACCGTGTTCTTTGCCTGTCGGCGCCGCTCATCCCTGACCCGCTGGCTGGATATTGCGCTAACCGCGGAGCGGTCCAGCGTCATGAACGACAAGACTGCGCCGCTTCGTTTCGGCGCCCTGCCTAGCCGCCAATTGTGACAGTCAGGCCGCTTTGCACGCTCCCGTTCAGGGCGCGGCCGGGTCCTTCGCCAGGTTGTGCAGGTCCTCCGCCGTCGCGGGGACGAACGGCTTTCGCGCGTCGCCGGTCCAGCGCATCAGGGTCAGGTCGGCGGTCTGCTTGCCGTCGACCTTGGCGTTCACCGACAAATAGAACAGCCCGTGGCCGACGGGCTGGAAGCCGACGTCGGCCTTCTGGTTCCATCCTTGGATGCCCGTGGCGGCGTCCTTCAGGCCGTCGTCGGCCAGCGGCAGCAGCATCCCCTGCTCCCAGCCCTTGCCGCCAGGACCGGACACGCCGACCAGGTCGCCGGACACGGGCTTGTCGCGGGCCTCGACGGCGTACAGCCCGTAATTGGGGAAGGCCGGCTTCTGGCCCAGGTAGACGCCCATGAACCAGCGCCGCTGCGTCTCGTCGTAGGCTAGGTTCTGCACGCCGTAGCGGGTGTTGCCGGTGCGCACGAAGACCTTGCCGCTCGGGGCCGCCGGGCCGTTGCGATGCGGCGCCGCCTCGGTCAGCGGACTGGCGTAGCGGCTCCAGTCGGTGATGTCGTACTGCAGCAGCACCTGGTGGTCGTTGTCGATGCGCGTGGTGTTTCCGTAGACGCCGTAGGCCACGGTCAGGTAGCGCTTGCCGCCCGTCCGGCCGAACGCCGGGCCGAAGCTGACGCCGTCGATGCCGGAGCAGTCGTAGCGGTGATCGGGCGAGGCCACGACATCGCCCTTGAACTTGCCGTCGTCGCCTTCGAAGATCCCGTCGCCGTTCAGGTCGGCGCCGTAGTCCTTGACCACCTCGGGCAGGTAGACGGTGCGGAAGATCTCGCTCTTGCTCGCCTCGACGCCGACCCGGTCCAGGCGGGCGACGTCGATCACGGCGATGTAGAAGGCCTTGTCTTCCTTGTACTCCAGCGAGCCGTAGACCTTGCCGTCGGCCGGGTTGAAATCCAGATCGCCCAGGTGGCCCGTCCAGCCGACCAGCGTGCCGATCAGCTTGCCGCTGAAATCGTATTTCGCGAGCAGGTTGGTGAAGGAGTAATAGATATAGCCGCCCCGCACATCGACCGCGACGCCCTGCACGTGGCCGGACGCCCAGGTCCCGCCGTTCCGGGTGAGCGGCAGGTTGGCCAGGCCGCCCGCGACCGGATCGGCCAGCGCCGGACACGCGAGGCCGAGGACCAGGGCCGAAACGGCCATGGCGAGACGATGACGATCGAACATGGTGGGTGTCCCGCTTTGTGATTGCAGGCGGGGCTAAAGGCGCGTCACGACAAACGCGTGAAGGGTTCGTGACGGTTCGGCTCGGGCGGGCGGCGCCAGGGTCTCACTGGAAATCGGCCATCTCGTACAGCGGCCGGATTTCAAGCTCGCTCGGGCCCGGCATGGGATTGGGGCAGCGCTTGGCCCAGGCGACGGCCTCGCCCATGTCCTTGACCTCCCAGAGCCAGAAGCCGGCGACCAGCTCGCGGGTCGCGGCGAAAGGCCCGTCGATGACCGTCCGGCCGGGACCGTCGAATGCGATGCGCTTGCCCTGCGAGGACGGCTTGAGGCCATCGCCAGCCTGCATGACGCCGGCCTTGACCAGCTCGTCGTTAAATTTGCCCATCGCCTCAAACATCTCGGTCGAGGGGAGATCCCCCCTTTCGCTGTCTTCGGTCGCCTTCACGAGCACCATCACACGCATCGTCCGTCTCCTGTCTGAGCCGGCCTCGTCGGCCTGATATCGGAACGACGAACGGAGCGTCCGGAAACCGACATCGCCCCTTCTGTCGCAACGCCCTAAAGGCGTTTTGCTAACCGACTGATTTTCCTTCTAGCGATCGAGCGCGCAAGTTAGCGCCCCAACCTAAGACCGCCCCGGGACGGGTCATGACAACTTAACGCCGCCCCGGAACTGATCACGCCGAGCATTAGCTCGGGCGCGGCTTTCCCTGCCAGCAAACGATCGCATGGCCAAATACCCCTCCTGCGGCGGCCGACGCGACTAGCCTACCCAAGCCCAGCAGCGGGATGAAGACTCCGAGAAAGATGCCGGTCGGGCTCAACATCTCTTCCTTCGTGGTACCGGCCAAAGCGTCGACGTATGGCGGAAATGACAGGTTGAATCCCTGCCCATACCAAGCGCTGACGGCCGCCAGCCAAAACGCAAAGATGCACCAGGCCAGTGCCGCAACTGGCCGCTTCACGACAAGCCTTCTCTGGAACGAGCCAGGCTTAAACTGACGAAAAGTTTGTGATCCCATTTTTGCCTCACCTTCCTGAACCCCTTCCGACATTGGGGCTCTGGAGGGGGCGCGCAAGGTGGGCCAGATGGGCCTCGACCGCTGCTCGAGGCCAGAACGGACCCAGGCTTCGCGGAATTCCATGCTCGGTAGCCAAGGCGTCCCGCATCCCTGGAGATACTCGCCATCGCCAGGTGATTTCTCGCGAGGAGATCAAGGATCGGCCGAGCGCTTCGACTTCTTCGGTCGGCATCTCAGCATCCAGGTGGCCATGGCACAGCAACCAGCCGAGATCTCGCGGGAAACAGTTCAGGTAGGCCTCCGCCTCGCCCCGACTGAAGTGGCGTTGACGAAGCCTCTCGTCAGCAGCCGGCGGGCTTTCGAGCAACTCAGGTCTGCGCCTGGCGACTATGTCCATCGCATCGGCCTTGCCAATCCGAAGCGTCCCCAGATGCAGATGCTCGCTGTCCTCGTGGCTCCAGTAGATCTCCAGGTCGCCATTGAGAGCGGCGCTCAACATAGCGCCCCAAGGCTTTGGCTGATTGCCAATCCCGTGAAACGTTTCCTCCAGGGTGAGGGTCTCGCAATCGCGAGGCGGAAATCGGAGCCGCCTTTTGAGACGCCCGATCAGGTGCATCGCTTTCGATCTGTCGAGCTGCAAGGCGTCATGGAGGGCCGCCACATATGGACTAATGTTCAGGTCCAAGAGCCCACGGGCCACCAACTGGAGAACACCGCCGTTGGGCACCTGATGCGCGCGTGAGAATTCTCGCACCGACATCCGGTTGGCTAGGTCGCCGACGAGGACGCGGACATCGTCCTTCGACAGCCAATCGTAGCGGCGGGCAACGCCGCGAGAATCGAGAGGCACGAGCAAACCGACCTCCACCAAATGGCGGATCGTCCTGTTCTCAAGGCCCGTTTCCTGCGCGGCCTCCCGCACCGTCAAGCAGTCGGACAGCTCACGCTCTCGCTTGAGGCGCTTTAAACCGTGGCGACACGGCTCCCAGTCCGAAAGCAGTCTGTCGAACACCCTCGCGCACTCTGCATTGGCGAGCATCCCCAGGCGCATCTGGCGCAAGCGTTGCGGGAGCGGTTTGTTGCCATCCAACGCCAGGGCGTCGAAGGAATAGGGATATTCCTCGATCATCGCCACGCCCTTGGCCAGGTACTTCGCTTGGGTGATCCGGGACAATTTCGAAAACACTTCCCGAGCTTCTTTTCGGGCAATGAGCCGCCCCAAATTGTCGGTAAGCCGGTAGAGGAGAATTGAGGGCTCTCCGACGAGGGCGCCGGGCAAAGGGGCGTCGCAGTACATCGTCGGCGGAGAGGTCGCTTCAGCCAGTTCCGCAAAAAACCGCAGCCGTCTTCGATCCGCCGGCGGTATAGTCTTGCCGCTGGCTTTTCTCAGATCAAACCCACAGTGCTCGCAGACGTGCAGTTCGGTGATGAGCGACCAACCCAAACGGCCGGCGCATCCCGGGCATTTGTCGATCAGGGTTTCCCAAGACGCGGGGCAGTATGGAAGTCGATCGAACATCCAGCCGCGCCTATGGTGAAGGGGCGCGTCTCGCAGCGCCCTCGGTGAGAGCCGACGGATGCTGTACACGAGCTCGCTGCGAAATTCGGGCTCACAGTCCCTGTAGGAAAGACGGCCCAAAACCTCGTGGCTAATACCCATCCGTGACGCAATGGCGCCGGTGTCGCCAGCGGCTTGGTCTATGTCTCTGCGCCCGAGATTCTCGAAACCCAGGGTGCGCAGCATGTCCCGCCGGTTCTCGAAGCAATTCCAGCTGGCCAGGCGCGTCGTGAACCCGAGGTAGCTTTCGTCCTGGCGAGGCTGGAGGGGGAACAAGAGACGATCATTGCCGCGGACGACTGAGGCCTGGTTCGGCATCACCGGCGCCCCCGGGCCAGAAACGGGTTTTCATTTGTGAGGCCGTGTGGGATCGCCCATCTGTCTACAGCTAGCGCCAGGTCATGGTTATCGATGCCCCAGGCGCCCCGTTCCAGGGCATATTCCAGAGCTATTCTCACCACGCGGGAAATGCGCCCCACATAGCCCTTCGCCACGGCATGGAGATGAAGCAGCGTCTGAGGGTCATCCAGGCCACTCAGTTTGGAAAGAATCCGCTTTTCGACGAGGGCGCGATCCAAAAGGGCGACATACCCCGCGATCAGGCTCCTATCTCCCTCGGTTCTCAAATCCAGTTGCTTGAAATCGTATGGTGGCACCAAGCGGCTCGCGAGTTGGATGTCCCTTGTGAAGAGACCCTTTGCGGCTTCCGTACCCATGAAAACTATGGGGACAACGCCATCGTCGAGCAGCCGCTTGAGGCTGTCGGTCGTGTCATCCTTTCCGAACATGCGATTGTCGAGGTGCTGAACCTCATCGATTATTAAGAGGACAGTGCCGAACCGTTCGAAGCATGCCTTCACGCGATTTTTCAGAACTTGTTCGTTTCTATGTACAGAATATGGGTCCCCGAAAAATTCGAGAATTTTCATCATCAGCTTTTTGCTGGTCGTTCCGGCCTCTAGAGTTACGAGAACAATTGGAACGTATTCGCGTGTACGAGGCCGCTTCGCCTCGAACTGCCGGATGACAGCCTTTGCGGCCGACGATTTTCCGGTCCCGGATTCGCCTAAAACTCGCATGCCCAACTGAGGCTGGCCGCGGGTGAGCACCGAGATTTCTTACGAGACGTCGCGCTGCGTTGGCTAAAGAGTCCCTTCGCAGGAGACAGAGCTAGCGGCATTATACCTCCGCTTATTGAGGAGCAGCCGATCCAGGACGAGGTGGTCCAAGAGGCTTTGCACTGGCTCAATGGTGCCCATGGACCGATGGCCTGGGGAGTCGTTTGGAGTGCTATATTCGGCCTCTCCACGAGCGAACAAGACCGATACCCGGCCCTTCGCGAAACACTTATCCGCGACGCATTTAATTACTTGGAGCGTACGGATCGAGAAGTTGATCCTGCTCGATGGGCAGTGATCTGGTCCAAGCTTCAGAAATTGATGGGGGATAGCCAACCGCTAGTCGATCTCGCGTTGCATGCGATGCCGCGGTTTGAAGCTGAAACCAGCTTTCAAAAGCGGGTGCTCGTACAATTATTCCACGATCATCAGGACGACCGGCATTTCGATGAAGAGATTGTTGTGCCCTGGCTGGAACGGGTTGCGGTCACCAACACTTGGATTACGACCTTCGCCCTTTACCGGCACGCATTGACGGAAGCTGCGGTAGAAAAGGGGAAACAATTTCTGCGCTCCGGAGATAATCGCTTCGGGTCGTGGCCGATTCTTTGGCGGATTTTGCAGCGATATGAAGACGGTAAGATATTAGACGATGCGGCTATCGCTTGGCTGCACGCCGTCTCGCCGAAAACTAAAGCTTGGCCGGCACTTTTATTAGAGATGCTTGAGCGTAGACCGAGCGACAAGGTACTGTTCGATCTTGCCAACAGGTATGTTGAGCTCGGTTGGAATGGTCCGATGCCCGACGCGGTTCGTGCAGTTGCTGAGGCCGCCGACCGGCGATCATCAGTGGAGCGTCCTCAGGGGCGCGCGAAAGCTTTGGGTCTACCGACCTACAACGATATTGAAGCTGCGCTTCTTCAGCATCTCAACAAGGTTGGGGCCGTGGTTCCTGCAAAGGTCTACGGTCCACTTGCCGATGAGTTTGCGCTTGATTTCGAGCAACGCACTACCAGTCGCCCCGACAACTCGACACCGGTCTGGAATAACCGCGTCCAATGGGCTCGTCGCGCACTCAAGGACAAGGGTTACCTGTCACCCCGGCTGCGTGTGTGGGAACTCAATGATGCTGGGGTAACCGCAGCGCTCAACGCTCGCTTATCGTAAATTTTGGTGGCGAAGCGGTCGCGCCTGGCTCCCAGCGCTGCTCCAATTTCGGTTGTCGTCTGAATCGGATCCGAGGCGGGCACCTGCAACCGCGTCTCATTCTTTCCGGTGTTAGGTTGCCATCGGGGCGGTCTTAGCTTGTCGCGACAATATTCGCTGGCGGCCCGGAAGGGACTCGAACCCCTGACCTTCGCTTTAGGAAAGCGCTGCTCTATCCTGCTGAGCTACCGGGCCGCGTTGCGCGTGCTTCGGGTCCATAGCGCAAGTTTCCGGGCGTGCGAACCCCGGGGCGGAAATGCGTCTCAAGGTACGCCGCAAGGGGAATGCGATGGGTCTGCTTCGGCCGTTGAAGACGCTGTATGTCCAGGTGCTGATCGGCATCGCCCTGGGGGTGCTGGTCGGGGCGCTGTGGCCCGAGGTCGGGGTGGCGCTGAAGCCGCTGGGCGATGCGTTCATCAAGCTGGTCAAGCTGGTGATCGCTCCAGTGATCTTCCTGACCGTGGCCAGCGGCATCGCCCACATGGGCGACATCAAGGCGTTCGGCCGGGTGGGCATCAAGGCCCTGCTCTATTTCGAAGTGGTCTCGACCCTGGCCCTGGCGGTCGGGCTGATCGTCGGCCACATCCTGCAGCCGGGCCACGGCTTCAACATCGACCCCGCCCACCTGGATCCGAAGATCGCCGCCGGCTACCTGGAGAAGGCCCATCACGGCGAGGGGCTGGTGCCCTACCTGCTGCACCTGATCCCGGAAACCTTCTTCGGGGCGTTCGCCGAGGGCAACCTGCTGCAGGTGCTGGTGATCGCCGTGCTGACCGGTTTTGCCTGCACCCGCATGGGCGAGTTCGGCGATCGCGCCGCGGCGGCGATGAGCGACATGGCCAAGCTGTTCTTCGGCATCATCCACGTGGT
>FSTO01000061.1_pt1 | contig 17097 bp, 14 predicted proteins | sample 1636981 | NCBI WGS metagenome assembly FSTO01 (sample SAMEA3914819, study PRJEB12502) | metagenome | biome: forest; material: soil | place: Canada | collected 2010-06-26 | depth 0.3 m | reverse complement strand
GGCGCGGCGATCGAGGACTTCAAGCGTCCCGACCGCGTGGTGGTGGGCACCGAGGACGAGCGCGCCCAGGCGGTGATGCGCGAGCTCTATCGCCCGCTGTCGCTGAACGAGACGCCGATCGTCTTCACCGGTCGGCGCACCAGCGAGCTGATCAAGTACGCGGCCAACGCCTTCCTGGCCATGAAGATCACCTTCATCAACGAGATGGCCGACCTGTGCGAGAAGGTCGGGGCCGACGTGCAGCAGGTGGCGCGCGGCATCGGTCTGGACAAGCGGATCGGCTCCAAGTTCCTCAACGCCGGTCCCGGCTATGGCGGCTCGTGCTTTCCCAAGGACACCATCGCCCTGGTGCGCACGGCCAATGACTACGGCGCGCCGACCAAGCTGATCGAGGCGACGGTGGCGATCAACGACGCGCGCAAGAAGGCCATGGCCCAGAAGGTGGCCGCCGTGCTGGGATCGCAAGACCTGGCCGGCAAGACGGTCGGAGTGCTGGGCGTGACCTTCAAGCCCAATACCGACGACATGCGCGACGCGCCCAGCCTGGACATCCTGCCCGCCCTGCAGGCCATGGGCGCCTCCGTCCAGGCCTTCGATCCGGAAGGCGCCAAGGAAGCCGCCCACCTGCTGCCGGGCGTCGCCTTCAAGTCCGGCCCCTACGAGGCGGCCGACGGCGCCGACGTGCTGCTGATCCTCACCGAATGGGACCAGTTCCGGGCCCTGGACCTGGATCGCCTGAAGCTGCTGCTCAAGGCGCCGGTCGTCGTCGATCTGCGCAACGTCTACAAGCCCGCCGAGATGGTGCGCGCCGGCTTCACCTACGCCTCCATCGGGCGCGGTTGAGCATGGGCCCGGTCATCGTCACGGGTGCGGCCGGGTTCATCGGCATGCATGTGGCCGAGCGCCTGCTCGACCGCGGTGAGACGGTGATCGGGGTCGACGTCTTCAACGCCTATTACGACCCGGCCCTCAAGGCCGCCCGCGCCGCCCGCCTGGATGGGCGAGCGGGGTTCACGATGGTCCGCCTGGACATCGCCGACGACGCGGCGGTGATGGACCTGGTCAAGACCTCGGGCGCCAAGCGCATTGTGCACCTGGCCGCCCAGGCCGGGGTGCGCTACTCGATCGACAACCCGTTCGCCTATCAGCGCTCCAACCTGGCCGGCCACCTGTCGGTGCTGGAGGCGGCGCGGCACAACGGCGTGACCCACCTGGTCTATGCCTCGTCCAGCAGCGTCTATGGCGATCGACCGCAATCTCTGGCCCCGTCGCTGGACGGCGGCGCGGGCGCGGGCTTCAAGGAGACCGACGCGGTCGACGCTCCGGTGTCGCTCTACGCGGCCACCAAGCGCGCCAACGAACTGATGAGCATCAGCTACGCCAAGCTCTACGGTTTCCCGATGTCGGGCCTGCGGTTCTTCACCGTCTATGGACCCTGGGGCCGGCCGGACATGGCCTATTACGGCTTCACCCAGAAGATCCTCAAGGGCGAGCCCATCGAGGTCTATGGCGAAGGCAGGATGGCCCGCGACTTCACCTATATCGACGACATCGTCGACGGGATCGTCGGTGTGCTCGACCACCCGCCGGCCCAGGGCGGTCACGAGCTCTACAATATCGGCGACAATGATCCCGTCGGCCTGATGGAGATGATCACCACCCTGGAGGCCGCGATCGGCCGAGAGGCGGTCAAGATCATGCGCCCCATGCAGCCTGGCGACGTCACGGCCACCTATGCCGACATCACCAAGCTCAATGCCCTGACCGGCTACAAGCCCAAGGTGAAGCTGAAGGAAGGCCTAGGCCGGTTCGCCGAATGGTGGCCGACCTTCCACGGCCGGTGATCGACGGCGGGCGTCTTGGGGAAGGATGGGGGAAAAGGCAAGATGGCTGAAGTCGCACCGGCCCCGATCCTCGCCTCGGTTCGACCCGAGCGGCAGAAGCTCGACTGGCTGCAGTGCGGCCGGGCGATCGCGGCCACCTCGGTGTGCTGCTTCCACGCCTCCGAGCGGGTGGCCAAGCACGCCGCGGACCTGACCGGGTTCCACGTCTTCCAGTTCGGCAAGCTGGGCGTGGACCTGTTCTTCGTGATCAGCGGTTTCATCATCTTCTACATCCACGCCGGCGACATCGGCCGGCCGGCCACCCTGGAGCGCTACGCCTATCGGCGAGCGACCCGGATCTATCCGCTGTACTGGCTGCTGTTCGCCCTGGTGATCCCGCTCTATTTCGTCGTGCCCAGCGCCGGCGACGGCACAGCGCGCGACTTGGGCAGCCTGATCCGCTGCTTCTTCCTGCTGCCAAACGTACCTGGTGGCCAGGTGATCGGCGTCGCCTGGACCTTGGTGTTCGAGGTATCATTCTACGCCATCTTCGCGCTGCTGATCCTCAACCGATGGATCGGGACGGCATTGATCGCCGTCTGGGCTGGGCTGATCGTCGCCAACACGGCGGGGATCATCAACGCCCAGGGCTATGCCGCGCCCTATCTCAGCCCGCGCTATTTCGAGTTCGCGGTCGGGGCCGGCGTCTATTATCTAAGCCAGCGCTGGCGGCCGCGGTGGGCTCTGGTGTTGTCGGCGGCCAGCGCCGTTCTGCTGTTCGCCGGCGGCCTGGTCTGGCCGGCCTTGGCCGCCGCGCTCTCGACACTGACCAGCCAGGTGCTGCTGGCCGGCCTGCTGTGCGGCGCGATCGTGTTCGGCCTGGTGACGGCGCAGGGCTCTTCGCCCAAGGCGTCGCGGGCCGGCCGGATCCTGACGGCCCTGGGCGACGCATCCTATTCCATCTATCTCAGCCACTGGCTGATCGGTTGGATCGTCGACAAGGCGTTCCTCAAGCTCCACCAGACTTCGGCGCTGGTATCGGTGATCTATTTTCCGATCCTGTGCGCCCTGATGATCGGCGGCGGCTATCTTGTCCACCGCGTGATCGAGCGGCGCTTGATGAACTTCTTCAACACGGTCTGGCGCCGTCGCACCGAAGCGGCGCGCCAACGCCGCGTGCAGCCGGCGGTCTGAGCCGGGCATCCGAGCGGCTCGATCGTCAACTTCGTTGCGTGTCGTCCCCGGACAAGCGCGTAGCGCGCCGATCGGGGACCGACGTCTGAGCGCCGCGCGCCCGGGATGACAGCTAAATTCGGATCGACAGGGCTCTTCAGCGCCTAGCCGGACAGTCCTCGGACGGCGCGCCTCCGACCGCGAAGTGCTGCCGGCAGAGCCAGTTTTCCAGCCGCGTTCGGCCATCTGAAGCCAGCGCCAGCGGATCCTTCGGAACGTTGGCGGTCCGCCGCGTCACGTTCTCGAAGTCGGCGGTCTCGGGCCCGCTGTCGATGATCCGCGCCGAGCCGTCATGGATCTGCCTGATGAGCCGCCGGTCAGTCGGGTCGCGGTCGGCGGGGCGGGCGCCGGCATGGCGTAGCACGTCCTCCTTCACTGCATCGACGGGTTTGAGCGCCCAGTCCCCGCCCGTGACGGGAGGCTCGGTGGCCAGGACCAGACCCGGTCCGGTCTTGACCTCTTGACCGCGCGGCCCGAGGTCCATCAGGTTGCCGTCGATGAACACCTTGTCGGCGGTGTCCTCCTCCTTCATCCCCATCGGCACCAGGACGCCGTTGATCGTCGGCTTGGTGTCGGGGCCGGCCTCCACGACATTATTGACCACCGTCGCCAGGCTGGGGGCGTCCGAGCCGCGATTATAGAAGTGGATCGCGTTCTGGCCGGGATTGACGATGTAGTTGTTAGCGACGAAGGCGGAGGTTCCTTTGCCCATCACCGGGTTGCGGAACATATTGCTGACCAGCAAGTCGCCGGTGATCGTCACGGTCTGGACGTTCGTTCCGACCAGCAGGCCCATTGAGTGGCGGCCCTTGGGGTGGCCGGCGTTGTTCAGCGCCTCGGAGACGATGCTGTGGCGGATGGTGACGTTGTGCGTCGTCGCGTACCACAGGCTCACGGCCTCATCGACCGACCAGCTGGCGCTGACGTTCTCCAGCCGCACCTGGTAGGACTGCTGAGCCTCGGGCGCGGTGTTGCTGCCGTCGATGCTGATGGCGTCGCGATTGTCGTTGATCTTGGCCGTGGGACCCGGCCCCGCCCGCACGGCGATGTGTTGGAGGACCACGTCGTGGGTCCGCACGCGCAGCGAGGCGCCCCAGAGGCTGACGCCGGGCGAAGGAGCGGTCTGGCCCGCGATCGTCAGGAACGGCTCGTGCAGCTTCAGGTCGCTGGCCAGGTGGATGGCTCCGCCCACGTCGAAGACGATGACCCGAGGTCCCGGGGTTTCGACCGCTTCGCGCAGCGATCCGGGGCCGTTGTCGGCCAGGCTGGTGACGTGGAGGATCTGGGTCCCGTCGACCAGGCCGCCCTTGGTCGTGGAGCCGGCCACCAGCGGCGCGGGGTCTTGCTGGGCCAAGGCGGGCGTGGCGGGCGCCAGGCTGGCCAGGGCGGAGAGCAGAACGACGGCCGCGCTACCAAGCTTCAAGCAGGACTTCGACATTGACGACCTCGCTCTGCGTTGCCCACCGCGTCCCCGGGATCCCCAGGAGGCATCGGTTTCGGTGCCTTTTATGGCCGTCCGGTGACGCTTGAGGGGCGGTCTCGGATCAGGCGTCAGCGTTGACGGCCGCCGGCTTCTTGGCCCGCAGCCCCACCAGCATGGGCATGATCTCGTCCTTGATCTCCAGCAGGAACTTGCGGCCGATGATGAGGAGGACGACGCTGTAGAGCACCCCGCCGGTGGCGACCATCACCAGCATACGCGGCAGCGGATGCATGTGGGTCAGCAGATGTTCGCGCATCAGGTACAGCACGATGGCCATGAAGGTGGCAGCCAGGAAGGTGGGCAGGACGCTTTTGACGGCGTCCATGAAGTCCATGTCCATCGCCTTGTGCAGGAAGATCAGGGCGAACGGAATGGCGATATAGGCTCGCAGGCTGTAGCCCAGCGCCACGGCGTTGGCGCCCCAGTGCACTGTGGCCAGCGCCAGGGCGACGTTGATCCCCAGGTTCATCAGACTGTTGAAGAACACGAACCGCGTGCGGCCGGCAGCCACCAGGGCCGGGTGGGTGAAGGCTAGGAACGTCTGGGCGGCCGCGCCGATCGACAGCACCGCCATGATCTGGCCGGAACTGGCCCACTTGGCCCCGAAGAACAGGGTGGTGAAGTCCGGGGCGATGGTCGCGGTGCCAAAATAGACCGGGAAGGCCATCAGGCCGCAGGACTTGATAATCCGCAGATAGGCGCTGGCCAGGTTCCCGCGCTCGTTGGCGCGCGACAGGGCGGTGAGGGCCGTGGTCTGCAGCGGCCCGACCACCAGGTCGGTGATCATGCTGACGGTGCGCGAGCCGACGCGATAGAGGCCGACGCCGACGGTGTTGGAGAAAACGCCGATGACGATCTCGGAGACCTTGGAGTTCAACTTGCCGACGATGGCCTCGCCGCCCAGGTGGGCGCCGTACGACATCAGAGACCGGGCTTCGCCGCGCGAGAAGGTCATGGACGGCGCCCACTTGACCGTGGTCCACAGCGTCACCGCCTGGATGGTGGAGCTGGCCAGGCGGCTGCCGACTAGGGCCCAGACGCCAAAGCCGCTGACCGCCATGACCACGCCGACCACGCCGCCGCCGAGGGTGCCGATCAAGGTGCGGTTGGCCAAGGCGCGATAGCCGAACGCACGCTGGAGCTTGGCCTCGTGGACCGAGCTAAGCGACTCGATCACGAAGGTCATAGACAGGGCCGCGATGACGGCCATGATCTGCTTGCCGTAGAAGATGCCCAGCACGGGGCCGATGGCCGCGCTGACCACCACCGCCAACAGGCTCGAGCAGCCGATGTTCAGCCAGAAGGCCGTGGAGGCGGTCTTCTGCTCCCACGTCTCGCTGCGGATCAGCGCCGCCGGAATGCCCGACAGGGCCAGGGCGCGCGAAAGATCGACGAAGACCGCCGCGAAGGCCACCAGGCCGAAATCGGCCGGCCCCAGGAACCGCGCGATCACCGCGAAGACGACGAAGCTCATCGCGTTGGACGAGCCGCGCCCGATCACCACCCACAGCGATCCCGTGATGAACTGCTTCTTGAGGCTCATAGGACAGTCTTCTTCAAGATAGACCAGCCGCGTGGGCTTGGGGACGCGTCGATGACCTGGTCATGACGCCCGACCCATCGCTGGGATCGGGACGAGCATCATGGTGACGTTCAGGGCTTTGCGGACGGCGCGAGCACGGCTTCGAAACCGTCGATCATGCGCGTCAGGGTGAACTTGCGGGCGACAATGGTCTGGGCGGTCGCCGAAAGGCGGACGCGCAGCGCTTCGTGTGCGGAAACCGAATCCAGGGCCTGGGTCCAGGCCTCGGGCTGACCCAGCGGCGGGAGCAGGGCGCCCACTTCGCCGGTGTCTTCGTCGGCGACGGTTTCCCGCTGTTCGGGAATGTCGCTGACGATGATCGGCAGACCCTGGTGCATGGCCTCCAAGACGGCGTTGCTCTGGCCTTCGTAGAGCGAACTCTGAACGAAGGCGTCGGCCGCGGCCAGTAGGTTGCGCACGGCCGCGCGCCCCAGGGCGCCCAGGAAGATGATCCGGTCGCTGACGCCCAGCTGCGCGGCCTGGGCCACCAGACTGGGCTGCAGGGCGCCGTCGCCGGCGATGACCAGCACGCCGTCGCGCGTGCGGGCGAAGGCGTCCAGCAGGAAGGCGTAGTTCTTCTGGGCCTTCATCCGGCCGATGGCCGCGAACAGGAACTTGTCCTTGGGCAGGCCCAGGGCTTCGCGCGCGGCGTCCTTTGCCAGGGGCGAGGGCGTCCATTCGATGCCGTTGTGCACCACCGACAGCTTGCGCTTGTAGGTTTCCGGGTAGCTGGCGAACGAGGTCTTCACCGCGTTGGAGACGCAGACGATCTTCTCATAGACCGGCGAGGCGCCTAGCAGCCGGTCGGCGATCCGCATGACCTTGCCGAAGGTGTTGCCTGGGGCCCGTTGCGAGGCGACGCGCAGCGGCACGCCGGCGATCGCGGCGGCAAGCAGGCCAAAGACGTTGCCCAGCGGCAGGAAGCCGACCACGGCGTCCGGCTTGGCCTTGCGCAGGTCGGCGATCAGCCGGAAGAACACCGAGACATATTCCAGCGGCGACAGCTTGGGCTTGCGCACCAGGATGCGGATGCCCGGCTCGTCGGCGTGGATGCTGTCTTCCTCGTAGAGGAACCAGACCTCCATGTCGTGGCCGCGGGCGCGCATCTGCCGGGCCAGGCGGAGCAGGGCCTCCTGGGCCCCGGCGGCGTTCATGAACGAGATGACGCCGATGATCTTCTTTGGTTGGCTTGTCACGGGTTGGCCCAATCAGATCCAGAAGGCGTCTTTGATGATGTCGATAGGGGCGATGCCCAGACCTTCCGCCTCGGCGTCGCCCCGGATCAGGGCGCACTCGTGGACGGTGGCCAGGGCGCCCGGCAGCTTGTGGAGCGTGTAGGCGCCGTCGATGCGCTCGGCCAGGAAGGCCATGGTGTCGCGGGCGTAGCGATCGGCGCGGGCCTTGATCGCGTCGTTCAGCGCCGCCGGGGTCGGGGCTGCCGTGCGCACGATCTGGACGATGTCGAAGTCCAGGCAGTAGGGCGCCTTCTCGATGAAAGGAGCCCGCTGCATCAGCGTCCAGGCGCTGTCGAACAAGGCGGCTCCGGCCTTATAAGGCAGGCGGCCCTGGGAATAGTTGACCCAGTGCAGGTGGACGATGCCGCCGACGTCGCCGACCTCCGGGTCGTGGCGCAGGCGGTAGATCTGCCGGAACACGAACTGCAGGGCGTCGCTCTTGTAGGTCCGCAGCAGTCCGGTGCGGGTGTCGATCAGGCCGTCGGCGGCCTTCAGCAGGTCGTCGACCGGGGGCAGGCCGCGCTCGGCGGCGCGTTCGGGCGCCAGGCGGCGCACGGACTTGATGATCGACGGCGCGCCGCCGACCCAGTGGCTGACCCGCCAGGAGTGATGGGTGTACTTCCACGGCCACTTGGGCAGCAGGGTGTTGCGGTCGAAGATCTGTTCCCAGCGCCAGTCCTGCCCGGCGACGAACGCGGCGACGGCGGCCTGGTGCCGCGCCGAAGCCAGGTTCAGCGTGCCCAGGACATAGGCGGTCAGGTGGACGTTCAGCGCTTCGCCGTCGCCGGTTCCCGTCCCGGCCAGCTTGCAGGCACGGGCGGTGGCCAGGAACTGCTCCAGGCCCTCGGCGCTGAACACCTCGTCGCCGATCAGGTAGCGGGAATAGGCCGCGTCGCACAGCGCCAGGAGCAGGGTCGACTTCGCCCCGCCGGCCTCGGCGGCCGCGCACTGCTGGCTGATGTAGTCCCGCAGAGTGTCGTGGATTTTCATCATTTCCGCCTTGAAAGCATTTGCCGATAGATCCCTTCGACGCGCTCGGCGTGGAGGGCCGGGGACAGGTGTTCCAGCGTCTGGCGCGCTCGGGCGACGACTTCCGCCGCTGGGGCGGGGTCGGCCAGCACGGTGCGGGTCTGGTTGATCCAGGCCTCGATGTCGTGAGGGTCGGCGAGGTAGCCGGTGACGCCTTCCTCGATCAGTTCCGCCGCGCCGCTGTCCTTGGACATGACGACCGGCGCGCCGGCCTGCACGGCCTCGAAGGCTGTGAGGCCGAACGGCTCGCGCTCGGCAGGCGCCAAGACGACATCGCAGGCCGCCATCCAGTCCTTGGCGGGCGACACATAGCCGGGGCGAAGGAGGCGGGACTCTAGCTGAAAGGCCGCGCTCTTCTCGTCCAGCAGGTTGTCGTAAGGCTCCTCGCGCTTGCCGAAGGCCACCCCAATGACCGGCGCGCCGTTGATTTCCGGCAGGGCGTGCAGCACGTCGGCCAGCACATGGGTGCGCTTGCGCTGGATATGGCTGCCGAACACGCCAATGACCTTGGAGGCCGGATCCACACCGAGAGCCGCCAGCTTCTCGCGGCGTCGGGCGGCGCGTTCGGCCGGGTCTGCGGCGCCCTGGACGATGGGATCGTACTCCAGCACGCCCTTGGCCCGGGCCCAGCCCGGCAGCCGCGACTGGCTGTAGCGAGAGATGATGATCAACTGGTCGGCCAGCAGCAGGGCGGCGTTCACCGACAGGCTGCGGCTGTAGTTGCTGCGCCAGTGCTTGACCAGGCGCGCGCGCGACAGCCGGGTCGGCGCCGACCAAGTCCGCAGCATGGCCAGGTCGTTGACGTGGACGAACTGCAGGTCGAGCTCGCTAATCGTGCGCCGACAGAGGTTGAAGGCCTTAACCTGGTCCAACTGGAAGCGGTGGGCCCGGGTGTCGGTCGCGACGCCGGACAGGCTGGACAGCCGGTGCGGCTCGAAGCCGGCCGCCTCGACGGCCTGCGCCATGCGGCCTTCCCCGTGGACGATCAGCTTCACCTCATGCCCCCGCTCGCGCAGGGCTCCGGCCAGCAGCAGCGAAGCCACGCTGCTGCCGCCGAACTGATCGCCGGCGTACGGAAAGCCGATGCGAAGCGAGGCGGACGCGGTCATGGCGCCGCCCGCGCCGGAAGCGCCGGCAAGGGTGCGCGCCGTTTTACACCGATCTGCCTCGGCGCGCGGGTGTTCGCCGGCTGTATCGCCGTGTAGAGGTAGATCACCACGAAGATGACCCAGGCGATGTCGCTGTGCTTGAACGACACACTCTCGGTGTAGTTGTTGATCAGGAACAGGAAGAACAGGCAGGTGAACCCCATCCAGGCCTGTCGCTGGGGTTCGCGGATCAGCAGGCGCACCAGGCGCACGCCCAGGACGACGATCATCAGCGTCAGGACGAGGATCCCCGGAATGCCCAGGTCGGCCCGCACGTTCAGATAGCCGCTGTGGGCGTGGTTGGGGATGCCCGTCCAGTAGGTCAGATAGGGCGCAAGGTCCGAAATGCCGCCCTTCTCGGTGAAGAAGGCGCCATAGCCGGCGCCCAGATAGGGATACTTCGCGGCGATCGTGTTGCTGACGCCGAGCCACAGCGTGTGGCGTCCCGAAAGCGTCGCGTCGCGTCCGGCCGCGCTGAGCATCTGGTCAGCGCCCACCGAGGTCATCAGCACCACCCCCAGCAGCAGGGACGCCACGAAGAAGATCCGCAGGCCCAGAGATATCTTCTGGGAGCGGAGAATCTTGACGATGGGCGTCAGCGTGCAGCTGCCCAACAGGATGAACCAGTTGGTTCGCGACTCCGACATCACCACCAGGAACAGGAAGATGGCGATGGTGGCCCACCGCATGCGTTGCTGGGCCTTGGTCAGGGGCTGGCAGAAGGCGGCGGTGATGACGGCGATGGCGCAGATGCGGCCAAGGTCGTTCTTGTGGCCGTAGACGCCCTTCCAGGCGCCGTGCAGGACCGCGTCCTGGTGGATGCCGAACTTTGGCACGAACACGGCATAGAGCAGACTGGCGACGCCGCCGACGAAGAACACCTTGAGCATGCGCCGCAAGAATTCCTCGGGCGACAGGCGGGTTACCAGATACAGGCAGAACACGCCCGTCAGGAAATAGGCGCCGGCCCGTCGGAAGGTCGTGCTCGGATCGACGCTCCAGACCATGGAGATCAGGGGCAGCAGGAACGCGAAGACCATCAGCGGCGCGCGCTCGAGCACGCGCTTGGCGTCGTTCATCGTGTAGCAGAGCATGACCGCCGAGATCGTGTAGATGACCAGGGAGGTGACCAGGCGGAACGGGTTTGCGTCGGTATAGCTCTCCGCCCGCGAACCCGTGAGGTCGTACATCAGCGGGGTTAGCGCGTTGGACAGGGCCAGCAGCGCGAAGAAGATCAGCGTCGTATCAACGTTGATGACGGAGATGGGGCGCGCGGATTGCGTGGCGGCTCTCATCGCGCGACTTCCAGCACGCGCAGATAGGCGTTGGCCGCGTCGCTGACGCTGAAGTCCTGGGCCCGGCTCCGGGCCGACGGGGGTGGGCTTTCCAGGGTCTTGATGATCGCCGCGGCGAGCGCCTCGGGGTCTTCCACGGGCACCAGCATGCCGTAGCGGCCGTTTTCGAGAATTTCGTCAGGGCCGCTGGGGCAGTTGGTGGAAACGATCGCCGCGTCGCAGGCCATGGCCTCCACCAGGACGGTCGGCAGGCCTTCCCATCGCGAGCTGAGCACGAACACCTTGGCGCGTGACATCATCGCATAGGGGTTCTGCACGAAACCGGCGAGTGAGACGCGGTCGGCGACGCCCAACTCGCGAGCCAGGGCCTCGAGCTTGGGCCGATCCTCGCCCTCGCCCATGACGATCAGCCGACAGGGCGTGGTCCGCGAGGCGATCTGAAACGCCTTGAGCAGGACGTCGAAGCCCTTCTGCTCCTGCAGGCGACCGGCGGCCAGGAGAACAGGAAGCTCGCCGGGCTGCAGCCAGGGATGATCGACGGGCATCGCCGCCGCATCCAGCATCGTCTGCTCAAAGACCGGATTGTAGATGCACTTGACGACGCCCTTCTTCAGCCCGGTGAAGCGCTCGACATCGGCCGCGACGCCTTGCGAGACCGCGATGACATCGTCGGCCCAGCGATAGGCGAAGGGGGTGATGCGGTAGATCCAGCGTTGGCGAAGGGTCTTGGCGACACCGACCTTCAGGCTGATCTGGTTGTGCTCGGTGACGGCCACCCGCGTCTTGCCGCCGGCTAGGGCCTTGGCCAGCAGGGCGGCGATATTGATGTGGGTCAGGCTGGCCAGCAGGGCGATGGGACGCTCCCGGCGCAAGTACCTGGCGAGGGCCGGCACGGCCTTGAACACGTTCGACTTACCCAGATCGACGAGGCGGGCGCCGGGCGGAACGTGATCGATATATTCGCCCCTGGCGCTGACCAGAACCAGATCGACCTCGCGGCCGGCCGCCAGCATGCCCTTGACCAGTTTCAGCGTCACGCGCTCGGCGCCGCCGCCTCGCAGGTCGTGCAGCAGGACAGCGATGCGCCCGGAACGCGGCGCTTCGGGGGACGAGGTGGACGCCACTAGCCCTTGGCCTCCGCATTGGCCGGGCGGACCGGCGGGGACGAGCGCACCATCAGGTAGAGGGCGTGCGGGTTGGTCACCAGGTAGCGCCAGGCCAGGCGCCCGGGCTCCTGCATCACCCGCCAGGCCCATTCCAGGCCGGCCTTCTGGGCCCAGCGCGGCGCCCGCGGCGCCTGGCCGGCCAGGAAGGCGTAGAGGCCGCCGCAGGTCTTGACCCAGCCGACCCCGGCCAGCCGCTCGCGGTTGTTCACGCTCCAGAATTCCTGGATGGGCTTGCCTAGTCCGACCCACAGCACGTCCGCGCCCGAGGCGAGTATCTCGTCGCATACGGCGACGTCCTCCTCGCGATTGAAATAGCCGTTGCGCCGGCCGACCAGGGTCAGGGAGGGATAGAGCTCGCCGATCGTCGCATAGGCCTTGGCGTTCTGCTCCTCGGATCCGCCCAGGATGTAGAACTTCAGGTTCGACGCCATGGCCGCCTGGGCCGCGTCGTGGAAGAAGTCGGTGGTGGCGATCCGCTCGGGCAGGCGGGGGCGATTGAACAGTCGCGAGGCGAACACCACCGACATGCCGTCGGCGTGGACGAAATCGGCCTGGGCCATGACCGCGGCGAACGCGTCGTCGGTGGCAGCCAGCGAGACCCCCTGGCCGTTCGAGGAAAAGACCAGCTTGGGCGGCAGCGGCGCCTGTTTCGCGCGCGCTTCACGCGCCTCCAGGCAGTCTCGCACCATGCGGTCCGCCAGCTGGGTGGCGGTCGCGATGACCGTATCGAAGCCGCCGATCGGCACGGTCGCCAGAGACGGGAGCAGAGGGGTGGGCGGTCTTGTTTCGGTCGAGGTCAAATCATCACCCATCGAAATCGCGAACGGCAGCAAATCAAGTTTTCCGCACCCAAGGCGCGCGGATGCGCCCTGACCGAGGTTGACCCCTTGCCCGCCCGCCGATCTTCCGCGGGACGACCAGGGTTGGAGATTGGGCCCCAGCTGTCTGTTTCGTCATTCGACGCGACAAACCTGGGATTCTGTCAATGACGGGTTAGCGCCATCGCCAATGGCGACGCTGCGCCTCTTGCCAGACTTAGGGCCAACCACCTTCGCCCTTGGTTCATGCTGAACGGCGGTGTCGCGCCATGTTTCAGCAATACGTTTCCCCCTATGGCCCCTTTAGCGCCCGTTTGCCGTATTTTCAACCAATACATAGGCGTGATCGCTTATTTCATACCTGTTGATAGGATCATTTGGTTAATCTTGTTCGGGAGATGAGCGTTTAGTGACAATCGTTGGGCGAGAGCTAGACTTTAACGATGCGTGAAGCTGGCGATTTGAGCTTCAGCTTCGACGGCCGACACGGCTCCCGGTAAAGGTTTTGCGGTTGCACAGGCGTCCAGCCAGCGAGGGTCGGTCTTGTTCTTGAGTTCCACGACTTCCGCGATCTTGGCGATGAAAAAGCGGTCCCGGCGGGTGTCGCGGGTAAGCAGAATATAGCGACCGCAGACGGTTCGGCCGGCGGCGGTCGTGCTCAGGGACTGCTCGGCCAGGACCACCGAAGCGTTGTCGTACTTGGCCTGCAGGGTGCGTTCGGTCGATCCCAGTATGGCGTTGGTGACGGGATCGCCCAGTTCCGTGGTGTTCGAAGCGGGCGCGGGTGCGGGCGCGGCGCTGGGGGCTTGGCCGCAGCCCACCAAGGCCAAGGTGGCCAGGCTGAGAATTGTAAGGAGCAGGCCGCGCGGCGTCGTCTTCATGGTGTCTCCAGGATGTCGAAAGGCGGCTGGGGATGAGGGGTTTACGTCCAATCTGACAGGGGAAAGCCCATGGCGCCGTGTTTTTGTGCAGAAGGCTGCTTTTTCGATTTCGGCCTTTCCGAACTGCACCGCTTTGGCCAGCCGCCGCGTTTGCGCAAGGCGGAAGCGTCCGGCGCCCCTTTGTGGCCTCAATCAATGTCAACTTACGGCGCGCAGGTGCTGTGCGTCTTGCGGGAGTATGCATGAGCGACGTTCCTTCCACGGTCTCGCCTCCCACGGTCCCAATCGCTCCGGTCCACGGTCGCGAACGCATTCTGTTCCTGGATGGCTGGCGCGGCCTGGCGATCCTGGCCGTCCTGCTGGGCCACTATGTGACTATTCCCGGGATGCAGGTGGGACGGTTCGGGGTGGAGCTGTTCTTCGTGCTCAGCGGCCGCCTGATGGCCGAGATCCTGTTCGTCGAACGTTTCCCCCTGCCGGAGTTCTTCAAGCGGCGCGTCGCGCGGATCTGGCCGGCTCTATTCGTCTATATTCTGGCCTCGGCGGCGATCTTCGGCGCGACGGGGCTGCTTCAGGTCGATCTGCTGCACATCGTGGCGGCGCTGACCTTCACGATCAACTATCTGGGCGCCTCGATGCCGATCTACGACCACATCTGGTCGCTGTGCATTGAGGAATGGGCCTATGTCCTGTTGGGCCTCCTGGCCTTCCTGACGCGTCGCGCCAGCTGGGACGTGAAGTGGATCATCGCCGCCGTGGCCGTGGCTTGCATGATCAACGGCGCAATCCAGACCGCCCTGGGAGGAACCTTCTACCAGGTCTACTGGCGCACCGACGTGCACGTGGCGTCCATCCTGCTCGGCGCGGCCGTCTACCTGCACCTGCGCGGGGTCCGGGTTCCCGCCTGGCTGCCGCTGGTCGCCGGGGTTCTGGGGCTGGCGCTGAACACGGGCCACGTGCCCGATGTCGTCAAATACAGCCTGGGCGCTCTGTGCCTGGCGGTTTCGGTCACGACCCTGGAGTCGGCGCCCCGCCTGGCGCTGTTGATCTTACAGCATCCTGTGCTGGTGCGGATCGGGCTGTGGTCGTTCTCGCTCTATCTGTGGCAGCAGCCGTTCTACAAGTTGAGGGGCCACTATCCGACGGTCGCGCTATTGGCGGGGGCGATCGTGTTCGGCTTGGGCAGCTTCTATCTGGTCGAGCAGCCGGCGCGGCGGTGGATCAACGCGATGCGCAAGTCGCGCAAGGTCGCGCTGGCGACCTAAGGCGCCGGCGCAATGTCCGATCAGGCGGCTTCCAGGACGTCCAGATAGGCCAGGGTGGCCGCTTCCGTGCTGAAGTTCATGGCGCGCTCGACGCCGCCGCTGGCCTTCTTCTGACCCAGGGCGTCCAGAATGCCCTTGGCCAGGGCCTTAAAGTCATCCACCGGCACCAGGATGCCGTAGCGGCCCTGGGCGAGGATTTCACTGGGGCCGCTGGCGCAATCGGTGGCGACGACCGGCGCGCCGCAGGCTAGCGCCTCGAGCAGGACCAGCGAGAAGCCCTCTGACCGCGAGCTCATGGCGAATGCCGAGGCGCGAGACATCATGGCGTAGGGATTTTCGACAAAGCCCACCAGCGAGACGTCCTCGGTGATCGACAGCTCCCGCGCCAGGGCCTCGAGCTGGGCGCGCTCTTCGCCCTCACCCATGATGATCAGCTTGCACGGCGTGGTCGCGCGCGCGACCGCGAAGGCCCGCATCAGGACGTCGAAACCCTTCTGGGGATGCAGGCGTCCGGCGCCCAACACCACGGGAAGCGCGCCGGGCTGCAGCCAGGGATGATCGCTGGCCGCCTTGGAGGCCTCGATCAGGCCTTCGCTGTAGACGGGATTGTAGATGCACCGCACGGGACGGCCCCGCAGGCGCGCGAACCGGGTGACGTCGTCGGCCGTGCCGTGCGAGACGGCGACCACGGCGTCGGCGGTCCGGTAGAGGAACGGGACCGACCGATACAGAAGCCGGCCGCGCGGTCGTTTCTGCACGGCGGCCTTGTCGCTGATCTGACTGTGCTCGGTGACGGCGATGCGGGTGCGGCCGCCGGCGATGGCCTTGGCGATCAGGGCGGCGATGTTGACGTGGGTGAGGTTGGACAGCAGCGCCCGAGGTCGTTCGCGGCGCAGGTAACCGACGAGGGCGGGCACGGCCTTGAAGACGTTGGACTTGTTCAGATCGATCACCCGCACGCCGGGCGGGATCTGGTCGATATAGACGCCCTGCGCCTTGATCAGCACCAGATCGACCTGGCGGCCGGCCTCGACCATGCCCTTGGCGAGATTGATCGCTACCCGTTCGGCGCCGCCGCCGCGCAGGTCGTGGATCAGGATGGCGATGCGTTTGGACTCGGGCGTCTCCAGCTTGGCGGCGACCGCCAGCAGACCTTCGCCGAGACGCCGCGCCGCGCGGGCGGCGATTGTCTCGAACACCCTCCCGGGCAGCCCTGGCTGTGTCTCGGTCGACGTCAAGAAATCCTCAAGGAAGGCTGGATGGAAAACAGGCGCAAATGCGCTGCTGAGCGTCGCGTCGGCCTGACGCGCGCACGATGAAAAGCGGTGAGACGGGCGCCGCGCCCATTGCCCCCAAGTGGCGCGGCAGAAAGCAACACGGTCCTGTCGCCAAAGGGCGGCAGGGCTGGTCGGCGATGTGGTGGTCGACCCCCAGTTGGTACAGGACCATACCTATAAGCGATGATCCTTACAGCAAGGCTTACATCGCAAGCCTTTGAGACAAAGAGCTTTGATACGAAGCGGGCCCGACGTCGCCGCCGGGCCGGTCCATATCTAAAATCAAAACGTTTCCAGAGCCCTTTGACCGCCCTAAATCATGTGGGCTGTAAAAGGTTCTATAAATCAACCGGTTGAGGCGTTCGAGGCGACCAAAAGGCGGTCGCCTCGCCTCTAGGCGGCGGCTTTTTCCTTGACGCCGAAGCGGCCGTAGAAGGTCTCGCCCTTGGCGGCCATGTCGCGCAGCAGCTGCGGCGGCGCGAAGCGCGAGCCATGCTTCTGCGCCAATGTGTCGCAGGCCTCGACGAACTTGGCGGCGCCGATGCCGTCGATCAGGCTGATCGGGCCGCCGGTCCAGGGCGCGAAGCCCCAGCCCAGGATGGCGCCGACATCGGCCTCGCGCGGATCGGTGATCACGCCTTCCTCGAAGCAGCGCGCGGCTTCCACGGCCTGGCGGTAGAGGAGCCGGGTGCGGATCTCCTCGATGCCGGCCTTGTCGACGTCGGCGATCTTCACCGGCGCCAGCTCGGCCAGGCCCGGCCACAGGGTCTTGGGGCCCTTTTCCGGATAGTCGTAGAAGCCCTTGCCGTTCTTGCGGCCGTAGCGGCCCTCGCCCTCGACCATCTTCTCGATGATCGTGGTG
>FSTO01000261.1_pt1 | contig 18836 bp, 16 predicted proteins | sample 1636981 | NCBI WGS metagenome assembly FSTO01 (sample SAMEA3914819, study PRJEB12502) | metagenome | biome: forest; material: soil | place: Canada | collected 2010-06-26 | depth 0.3 m | reverse complement strand
GCGCGCCGCTCGGCTTCCTTTTCCGACACACCCTTGTCTTCGTAGTGCTCGGCGATGTGATCGGCCTTGCGCTCCTGCTTGTCGGTATAGCTGGACTTCTCCCCACGGGGCATGACGTAACTCCTTACAGTCAAGGTCGGCTCGGCCATGGGCGCGTTCGCGCGACTGGTTTTTGGCTAACGCGCGCCGCACGGTCGGGGTTCTGTCGAAAATGTCGATTGCCGAGGCGGCAAGCTTTTGTCTTCGTTGCCTATAATTCCGCTTCGCGCCCGGCCGCGCGCGTGGCTGGTCACGCGTTGAACCCCTGACTTCAGGCTGTCACCATCGTGAGGGCGCGTCGATCATTGGCCACCGGTCGGGGGCGACCTTATGCCGTCCTGGCGGCCGACGCCGTGAAGTGGCGCGGAAAGTCACGGGTGAAGACGGCGACCCGTCGGGTCTAGCGCTCAGGTTTCTTGGGGATGACGCTGATCTTGCCGCCGGCCTCCAACGTGGCCAGGCGGGCGTCCTCGATCCGGTCGACCTGTTCGATGCGCAGACCCTCAATCAGATCCGCCTGGGCGATTGCGTGTCGTCGCATCGCGCTTTGGTCGGCGACGCCATCGCGTATCAGGACCACCGGCGCGCCCTTCATCAGTCGCGACAACGGACTCCAGCGCAAGGTCGCCATGGCCAGCAGGCGGTGCAGGATCACCACTACCAAGGTCGCGGCCAAGCCGGGAAAGAAGGGCGCCTTGCCGGTCATGGCCCGGCTGATGTTCGAGCCGATGATAAGGGCCACGATGATGTCGAGGGGCGTGATCTGCGAGAAGGTCCGCCGCCCGGCGATGCGGATGCAGAGGATCCCGAACAGGAAGAGGATCACCGCCCGCGCACACAGCTGGGTGACCGAGGCGTCGCCGGTATCCGGACCGATCAGGGCGCGGAAGGTTTCCATGGAGGCCGAACGCCCCCGAGGGCGAGATGGTTCTAGCCGCCGATTAGCCGAGCGGCGGCCTGACCGTCCTGGAGGCCTAGCACCTTGAACTGGACGTCGCGCAGGGCGTCGTAATTTTCCCAAAAGGCGGTCAGGTTCTTAATGAGGTCCGCGTCGAGATCGTCGATCGCGGCGACCTTGGCGAACAGGTGCGAGACGACGGCGACGGCCAGAATGCGGTCGTTGCGCACAGTCTCGCCTTGCTCGGTCTGCTCGGCCAAGATTACCCCTATCAGGCGGGCGGTCAGCAACGTCCCGACGGGCGAGGGCTCGTCGTTTAGGACCAGGATGTCGAGCGGATCGCCATCCTGCCCGCGTGTGCCGGGCACGAAGCCGAAGTCGAGCGGAAAGCTCATGCCATCGGGAAGCATCCGCTTCAGTTCGAAGACACCACTGGTTAGATCGTAGGCGAGCTTGCCGCGCTGGCCCTTGGGCGTCTCGATCACGACGCGGCAAGTCAGCGCCTCGGCGTCAAGGCGATGATCCAGGCGCGTCAGGTCGGTCATGTATGTCCTCCAACTCGATCCAGGTCGGGGCGTGATCGCTGGGGCGCTCGCCGGCCTGGGCGAACCGGCGCGGAGCCTGACTTGCAGCCCGCCTCGACATCGCGCGACGCAGGTCTTCGGAACGGATAGGTCGTCAACGGTCTGGGCGGTGATGCGATCCTGGCGAGGCCGCGAGTTGCGCGATCAAAAGCCGCGCATCCTTGGGGGCGGCGCTTTTCACATCGTTGTCGAAGTAGCTGAACACAACGACGCCGTCCTCTCGCCGCGCCTGGATCCAGTCGGCCCAGCGCTTCAGGTCCGCCTCCGAATAGCGGCCGTGATAGTGGCCGCCCGGACCATGGCCGCGCACATAGGCGAAGTCGGCGGTGACCTCCCAGGGCGAGGGCGCGTCATGGTGATCGGAGATGCAGAACGCCGCGCCGTGATCGCGCAGGAGGTCCAGGACGGGAGCTTCATACCAACTGGCGTGACGGAACTCGACGGTTACGCTTTGGCGCTCAGGTATCCACGACAAGAAGCGCTTGAGCCGTTCGTCGTCGCGATGAAGCATGGGCGGCAGTTGGGCCAGAGCCGGACCGCCCTTGTCGCCCAGCGGCGCCATACGGCCGAAGACCAGATCGACGCTGTCCTGGCAGTCCTTGAGCTTCTTGTTGTGGGTGATGAAGCGCGACACCTTCCAGGAGAACAGGAAACCCTCGGGGGCCTGCTCGGCCCACGCCTTCACCGCTTTTTCCGATGGCAGGCGATAGAAGGTGCCGTTGATCTCGGTGGTGTCGAAGACAGACGCGTAATAGGCCAATCGGTCCTTCAGCCGGACGGTCTCCGGATAGAACGCCCCTCGCCAATCGTCATAGGTCCAGCCCGAGCAGCCGATGCGCGCGGAGGCGGTCATATCGCTTCCGCCCTATCGTTCATGACCGATCCGCCCACCGTAATTTCGGCCATGAGTCCCGGCGCCTCGGCGGCGATCTCCCGCGCCAGGAACCCCAAGGGTCCAATCCGTCGCGCCAGCCGCTTGCCCGATTCGCCATGCAGCCAGACGCCCCAGGTCGCCGCCTGGAAGGCGTCGGCGCCGCGCGCCAGCAGGCCGGCGATCAGCCCGGCCAGCACATCACCCGAGCCCGATGTGCCCAGCCCCGCGCCTCCACCCGCGTAAAGGGCCGCGCGAGCATCAGGGGCGACGACATGGCTGCGCGCGCCCTTCATCACCACCACGGTGCCGAAGCGTTCGGCGGCATGGCGCGCCGCGGCCAGCGGATCGGCCTCAACACGCGACTTTTTGACGTCGAGCAGGCGCGCCATCTCGCCGGCGTGTGGGGTCAGGATCCGGCCACCCCGTCCTGCCCGCCGCGGCGCATCACACACGGCGGGCATTGCGCCCGCGTCAAGCACGAGCGGCTGATCGTCGATCAGATCCAGCACGGCGGCGGCCAAGCCTTCACTATCGCGCATCATGCCGGGTCCAATCAGGATGGCGCCGCAGCCGGGGAGATGTTCGGCCAAGGCTTTCGCGGCGGCTGGCGAGGGGCGTCCCTCGTGGGTTTCCGGAAGGGCGAAGACCCGCGCCTCGGGAACCGCGACGGTCAGGGCGGGCACGACGCTGGCGGCCGTGGCCATCTGCAGCTTGCCGGCGCCCGCGCGCAGAGCGGCGGTTCCGGCCAGCAAAACCGCGCCGGCCAGTTCCAGTCCGCCGCCGATCACCAGCACGCGTCCGCGCTCGTCCTTGCCGCCATCCCCCACGACCGGAAGGGGCATCGTGTCGAGCAGCGCACGATCGAGGGGTTGGGGCGCGCTCATCGTGCCGCGACGTTGGCGTCGGGCTCGGCGGTCACCCGCGCGGCCTGTTGCTCCAGCGGAGCGGTGAAATTGTAGCGGACCAAAACCAAACCGCCATCCGGTTCAGCCTTGGGATCGTAGCGATATTCGGTGACCCCGCAGTTGGCGATATCGCCTTCACGGTCGATCTGGAGGATCTGTTCCTCGCCGAGACTTTCCAGAAGATAGCGCAGGCACAGCACCACCACCTGGTGGGCGACGATCATCACCCGATCACCGGCATAATGCAGGCTCATGGTGTCGAGCAGGCTTCGCAGACGCAAGATGACGTCGCACCAGCTCTCACCGCCCGGTGGCCGGTGATAGAACTTGCCCAGCAGACGCCGAAACTCGGCCTGCTCGGGAAACTGGGCCTCGATCCCGACCCTCGTCAGGCGGTCCAGGACGCCGAACTCCTTCTCGCGCAGACGCTCGTCGATGCAAAACTTCTGGTCTTTGGCGATCAGGCCGCCCTGATCACGGATCAATTGGCTGGTCTGAATTGCGCGCCGATAGGGCGAGGCCATGATCGTGCGGGGACGTTCGCCCTCGGGTTGGCCGGCGAGCCACCGGCCAAGAGCCGTGGCTTGCTCCTCGCCTAGCGGGCTGAGCATCACGTCCATGTCGCGGTCGGCGATGTCGATACGTCCATGTCCCGCGGCGTCGGCCGCGTCCCGGGCGACATTGCCGGCGCTTTGGCCGTGGCGGGCAATCCAGAGGCGGTCTGGCCAACGCTGTTCCATGACGGTTCAACTCATCAGGACGCATGGGGTTTCAGGTGAACTGGAGGCCCTGGCGTACGCGCGCGCTCTCGGCGTAGGTCGTGACACTCCTCCCTTTCACCTTCGCTATCGGCCTGATTTTGTCAGCGAAGGTGGAGCCCAAAGCCGCTTTGCGGGTTTAAGGTGACGTTTCTCTCTCACTTGGCGTCATCGCTAACGGAGCCTGCGAAAGGACCTGCTTGGCCACAACGCCCACCCAATCCTCAAATCTTGAGGGGCTTTCCGCCGACGGGGAGGTCGGCGAGGTCATACACGCCGTCGACTGGGCGGCGACACCGTTGGGCCTGCCCGAGACATGGCCGCAATCCCTGCGCACGACGCTTGAGCTGATCCTCCATTCCAAGCACGGCATGATGCTGGCGTGGGGACCGGACCTAACCCTGTTCTACAATGAAGCTTGCGCGCCCTTCCTGGGGCGAAAGCACCCAACGGCCATGGGGCGCCCGTTCGCGGAAGTCTGGTCGGATGTCTGGGCCGATATCGAACCGTTGGTGCGTCGGACGCTGGCCGGTGAGGGCGTGTGGTTCGAAGACTATCACCTCGTCATGGAGCGTCATGGGTACGCCGAGGACACCTGGTGGCAGTTCTCCTATAGCCCGGCGCGCGACGACGGCGGCCGTATCGTCGGCTTGCTCAACGTCACCAGCGAAATGACCGGAAAGGTGCTGACCGAGCGGCGCCAGGCGTTCCGGCTCAGGCTCGAAGATCATCTGCAGAACCTTGCTGATCCGTCCGAGATCATGGCCGCCGCATCGGAGGCGCTGGGGCTGTATTTGAGCGTGCCGCAGGTCGCCTATGCCAGGGTCGAGCCTGGCGAACAGACGGTCCTGATCGAGCGCGAATGGAACAACGGGGTCATGGCGAGCAACGTCGGCCGCCACCGGCTCGACGACTACGGCCCCGAATTCATAGCTGACTTGAAGCGAGGCAAGTTGGTCGCCATCGCCGATGTTCGGTTGGATCCGCGAACCGCCTCATCTGCAGCGTTGGCAACGTTCGCCAAAGCGTCAATCAAGGCCTTCCTCAATGTGCCGGTGGTCAAAGGGGATCGGCTCGTCGCGGTGCTCGCTGTTCACAGCCCGATCGAGCGCGCTTGGTCGGGTGAAGAAATAGCCCTCGCCACGGACGTGGCGGAACGCACCTGGGCCGCGGCGGAGCGCGCCTTTGCCGAGCAGCGCCTTGGCTACGAACGCGAGCGGCTGAGAGCCACGGTCGAATTGGCGGATCGCTTGCGCGACCTCAGCGCCATACCCGACATCCTTTTTGCGGCGGCCGAGGTGCTGGGCCGCTCGTTGAGCGTCTCACGGGCCGGCTACGGCGCCGTTGACGATGAGACCGATACGCTCCTGGTCGATCGTGACTGGACGAAAGATGGCGTCGAGACGCTCGCGGGCAGAACGCCGCTGCGCGATTACGGAAGCTTTATCGACACGCTTAAGCGCGGCGAGCCTGTCGCCATTGCCGATGTTCGCGAGGATGACAGAACCAACTCGATCGCGGCGTCCGCAGCGCTTGAGGCGCGCAGCGCCCGCGCGTTCGCCAATGTGCCCGTCGTCGAGCAGGGACGCCTAGTGGCGGTCTTCTTCGTCAATGACGACAAGGTGCGCTCATGGCGCGCCGATGAGCTGGCCTTGATCCAGGACGTGGCCGATCGGACACGCAGCGCCGTCGAACGGGTACGCGTGGAGGCCGCGCTTCGGGACAGTGAGGCCCAACTTAGGACCCTGAACGCCGATCTCGAGCGCCAGGTCATCGAGCTTGCCTCCGAACGCGGGACCACCTGGCAGGTCAGTCCGTTCATGTTGTCGGTCATCGGGCTCGATGACGCTCGCTTTGCGCGGGTCAATCCCGCCTGGACCGCTACCCTGGGGTGGACCGCCGAGGACATGGCCGGCCGCTCCTATGCGGATCTCCTGCATCCCGACGACGTGGCCGCCAGTCGGGCGGCATTTCAGCGGGTCAAGGAAAGGGCGCCGGTCCTCGATTTCGAAAACCGCTATCGCGCCAAGTCAGGTCAATATCATTGGCTGTCTTGGGTCGCGGTTCCCGACAAGGGCAAGCTCTACTCGACCACGCGCGACATTACCGGCGAGAAGCTCGCGGCCGCCGAACGCGAACGGTTCTTCGCCATGAGCCGCGATCTGTTCGCGGTGGCGACCTTCGATGGATATCTCACGTCCATCAATCCGGCTTGGTCGGCGGTCCTAGGCCGCGCCGAGGACGAGCTTCTCACTATACCGTTCGCCGAGATCATCCATCCCGACGACTTGGCGCGGACCGGTGAGGTGGTTGCGACGCTACAGCGGGGCGCGCCGGTCCACCAGTTCCATGTCCGTCTGCTCCGCGCGGATGGAAAGCCGATCGCCTTTGCCTGGTCCGCGGTGCCTGACGCCGACGCCGAAAGCGGCATCTTCTATACCGTGGGCCGCGATATCACCGAGGAACTCGCCAAGGCCGAGGAACTCGCCGCCGCGCAGGACGCCCTGCGCCAAGCCCAGAAAATGGACGCTATGGGTCAGCTCACCGGCGGCGTGGCGCATGACTTCAACAACCTGCTGACCCCCATCGTCGGCAGTCTGGACCTGCTGCAGCGACAAGGCCTGGGCGGCGCGCGGGAGCAACGCCTGATCGCGGGCGCCATCCAGTCGGCGGACCGGGCCAAGACGCTGGTCCAGCGCTTGCTTGCCTTTGCGCGGCGCCAACCTCTTCAGGCTAGCGCGGTCGACGTCGGCGGCCTGGTGAACGGTATGGCCGACCTTCTCGCCAGCACGACCGGCCCCCAGGTGCGGGTCGTCGTGGAGATCGCGCCGAACCTTCCTCCGGCGAAAACCGATCCAAACCAGCTCGAAATGGCGCTCCTCAATCTCGGCGTGAACGCTCGCGACGCCATGCCCGACGGGGGCACCTTGCGCATCAGCGCAATTGGCGAACACATCGATCGTCCGCGGGGAGATCTGAAACGCGGCGACTATGTCCGTGTCTCTGTCGCGGACACCGGCGTCGGCATGGATGACGCGACGCTCGCTCGCGCCGTGGAGCCGTTCTTCTCGACGAAGGGAATCGGGAAGGGGACGGGTTTGGGACTGTCCATGGCTCACGGACTGGCCGCGCAGCTTGGGGGCGCTCTTACGGTTCAGAGTCGGCTCGGTGTTGGCACCAACGTCGAACTTTGGCTGCCCGTCAGCGACGTCGCGATCAGCAAGGACGATAGCGCCGCCATGCCGACGGTGATAGGCGACGCACGCGGTCTGGCCCTGCTTGTCGATGATGAAGACATCGTCCGGGCAAGCACGGCCGACATGCTCGAAGATCTCGGATACCAGGTTCGGGAGGCTCCCTCGGCCGAGGTTGCGCTGGCCCTGATACGTGATGGCCTGCGCCCTGACCTGATCGTTACGGACCATCTTATGCCCGGCCTGACGGGCGTCGATCTGGCCCGGACCGTGCGGGAAAAGATGCCGCACCTCCCGGTGCTCATCGTGTCGGGTTATGCCGAAGCCGAGGGCATCGCGCCGGACCTGCCAAGGCTGACCAAGCCCTTCAAGAGCACTGAGTTGGCGGCAAGGCTCGCGAACTTGGCTCATGAAACCAGCTGACGCTCTGGCGCGATACGAAGACCGAACGGTCGCATGCGAACGGATTCGAGGCCTCACGGCGACATGCGTAGCCAATCGGCCAATTTTGCGCGGGAGGCCAACCCTCGGACGCCATCGGTGATGGCTGCGCTTGTTCCCGCGTAGGTGCTGGCTTTTCCAATGAACGATCCGCGAGCTCGGATGTCTGGAAGGTGGGCCTGTCCCAACTTCCGCTTCTGGCGCAACCTCGCCACCACAACTTGACGCGCCGACGGTCGGGGAGCGGGAAAGTAGGTATTACCCTCAAGCACCCCTAGTTGTTAAAAAGACTTAATATCGAAAGCTGCATCTATCCGCACGGGCGGCGGCCTCTTAGTGGCATGGCGTTGCGTCATGTCTTGTGGGGGAATCAAGTTGCCGAAAACCAGTTACCGGGCCGGTGTGCGCCTTGCCCTTGCCAGCCTGACCGTCCTCATCCTCTCAACCACCCCAGTCCTGGCTCAGAATTCTGCGCGTATGGACCAGATTGTCCGGGCCTCCGCTGAGGCGAACGAGTTCTCGGGGTCGGTTCTGGTCGCGCGCGACGCTCAAATCCTGCTCGACCGGGGCTACGGCTTCGCCAATCGCGAATGGCTCATCACCAACGACGGCGACACCAAATTTCGTCTGGGGTCGATCACCAAGCAATTCACCGCCGTCGCCATCATGATCCTGAATGAACGCGGTCTGGTCGATCTGGACGCGCCGGTGAAGACCTGGCTGCCCGACGCGCCCGCCGCCTGGGATCAGGTTACGGCGCGACGCCTGCTGGCTCACACCGCCGGCGTGCCGAACTTCACCAGTTTCGACGGTTTTCAGGCGCAGAAGACTCTGCCGGTCACGGTCGATGGCCTGATCGCGCGATTCCGGGATCGTCCGCTGGACTTCAAGCCGGGCGAAGGGCGGAAATACTCCAACTCCGGCTACGTCCTGCTGACCGCCATCATCGAGAAAGCCAGCGGCAAATCCTACGCCGACTTCCTCGCCGAGACCGTCTTCAAGCCGCTCGGCATGAGCGACAGCGGCTACGATACCCATGCCGCCATCTTGCCTCATCGGGCTTCGGGATACGCGCCGACGCCAGGAGGGATCATCAACGCCGACTATTGGGACATGAGCATTCCGCAAGGCGCCGGTGGCCTCTACTCGACCACCCATGATCTGCTGAAATGGGAACAGGGGCTATTTGGCGGCCGGCTGTTGCGTCCGGCTTCGCTCACGCTCCTGACCACGCCCGTTCGCGACCAGTATGCCTTTGGCCTGTTTGTCGCCCGGTCAGGCGGCAACACCACCATAGCCCACTCGGGCGGGCTCGATGGCGTCAACACCTACATGGCCTATGATCCGGACCGCCGCGTGACGGTGATCGTCCTGGGCAATCTCAACGGGCCCGCGCCGGATTCGCTGGGCGCATCTCTTCTGGCCCTCGCACGCGAAGAAACGGCCGCTCGACAAGAACGGGCCGCTACGCTTCCTCCCGCAACCCTCGAGGCCTTTGCCGGCGTCTATGATCTGACGCCGACCCTATCGGTCACGGTGTCGGTCGCGAACGGTGGGCTGATGAGTCAGGTCACCGGCCAGGAGGCTGCCGCGCTGAAACCAAAGTTCGCCGACGTCTTTTTCCTACGCGAAGCCGGCGACCAAATAACCTTCACACGCGGGGCTTCGGGCACGGTCGAGGGCTTGGTCCTGTATCAGGCCGGCCGCGACGGGGTGGCTCGGAAGAAGTAGCCGTCGCCATAAACGTCTGCTGTTTGGGGCGGGGCGCTAACCCGCCCCGGACCGCTGGCGTGGATCGTTCATCGCGGCGGGTGGTGGCCTCTAAGCTCGTTTCTGGAGCCATGCGAGTGTCCGGAAGTGGCGCGCGTCGGCCGGAGCATCGCTGATTTTTGCTATCGCGTCGGCGTCGCCCTCTAGACGGCCGAGGCGAACAGGGCCGGACGAGTAGTCGAAGTCACGCGCTCAGCGGCGTTGTTTTCGAGCACCGCCGTAAAAGTCTGGTCGGCGGTGATTGGACGGATCCGCATGGGCTGCTCCACGTGTTGCGTGATCGACTTGATCGGTAGCGCGGCGTTGGCGGCGGCCGGCGGATTGTCGCCGGGCCAACAGGCTTTTGCCGCCACCTACAGCGGCAAAGCTCAGCCGCGACGCCGAGGCCCCATGGCCCTACCGTCCCTCGTCAACCGTAGGCGCTTGGCCCAGATACTCCGCGTCGGTCACGTGCTCCATCCAGGTGACGGGTGAGCCATTGAGGCTTTCCTGAATGGCGATGTGGGTCATCGCCGCGTGCGGCGTCGCGCCGTGCCAGTGCTTGTGCTCGGCGGGGCACCACAGGACGTCTCCGGCGTGGAACTCCAACTTCGGACCGCCCTCGATCTGAGTCCAACCGACGCCCTCGGTCACGATCAGGGTCTGGCCCAGAGGGTGGACATGCCAGGCCGTGCGGGCGCCGGGTTCGAAGTGCACGATGGCTCCGCCGACGCGCGACGGCGTTGGGCGCTGGAACTGGCCGGTGATCGTCACGCGGCCGGTGAAATACTCGGTTGGACCGTCGGTCGTGGTCATGTCGGCCTTGCGGGTGATGTCCATGGTCGGTGCGCCTTCCTGTGTCTGTGTCTGTGTCTGTGTCTGCGTCTGCGTGGGGGTGTCGCCGCCGATGGGCGTCGCGGCGGCCATGAGAAGCGACGAGATCACGACAGGTGCTCCTCGAAGAAACGCGCCAGCCGATCGAAGGGGATAATGTCGAGACGGTCGTAGAGATCGACGTGGTCGACGCCAGGGATGATCACCAGTTCCTTCGGCGCGGCCGCCGCGGCGAAGGCCGTCTCGCTGAAATAGCGGGAGTGGGCCTTCTCACCATGGATCAGCAGCAGCGGCCGCGGCGAGATCTCCGCGATGTAGGTCATCAGCGGCATGTTCATGAATGATAGCGGGGTGGTGACTGTCCAGGCGTTGCCGGAGTTGACGGCGCGTGGGTGATAGCCGCGCGGCGTCATGTAGTAGTCATGGTAGTCGACCAGGAACTTTGGCTCGCCGCCCTTCAGTTCGTTTGATTTGGGGCCGTAGGCCGGGGCGCCGTTGCGGGCGTCCTGCCAGCGCTGACGGCTCAACTGCTCCAGTGATAGCGCGCGCTGGTCGGGCGTGACGCTGTCGTTGTAGCCGCGCGACATGACGCGGGACATGTCGTACATCGTGCTGGTCGCGACCGCCTTGACGCGCTTGTCGGCCGCGACGGCGTTTAGCGCCATGCCGCCCCAGCCACAGATCCCGATGACGCCGATCCGCGCCTGATCGACCGACGGATGCAGGCCGAGAAAGTCGACCGCCGCCATGAAGTCTTCGGTGTTGATGTCGGGTGAGGCCACATTGCGGGGCTGTCCGCCGCTCTCGCCGGTGAAGGAGGGGTCGAACGCCAGGGCGACGAACCCGCGCGCCGCCATCGTCTGGGCATAGAGGCCCGATGACTGCTCCTTGACCGCGCCGAACGGCCCGCCGACGGCGAGCGCCGCCAGGCGTTTCCCTTTCCGACCCCTGGGTTGGTACAGATCTCCGCTCAGGGTGATGCCGTAGCGGTTGGTGAAGGTGACCTTCTGATGATCGACGGCTTCGTTGCGGGGGAACACCTTGTCCCAGTCACTGGTCATGGTCTGCGCCTTTGCATCGGGGGTGGGGAGGAGCGACGCGACGGCCAGGGCGGTCACGCCGGCGCCGGTCAGTTTCATCAAACCGCGGCGGTCCAGCGCGGCGGACGGCCGGGTCTGAGGTTCGGGGGAGGTCGGGATCATATCGGGCTCTTTGGTTCTGTTTCAGCGGGGTTTCAGCAGGGCGCCGCCGTCGCGGACGATCAGCACCGCGAAGGCGGCCAAGAGCACGCTGGCGATCAGGGTGGCGGTGATGGAGACCTGGTCCAGCAGTAGGCCGCCGAGGACCGCGCCCAGCAGGATCGAAGCCTGGACGGCGGCGACCATCAGCCCCCCGGCGGCTTCGGGTGCGTCGTCGGCGTTCTGGGACATCCAGGTCATCCAGATCACCGACATGGCGGTGTTCATCGCGCCCCAGATGATCAGCAGTATCCCGACCGCGATCGGCCAGCCGCCGACGACGAGCAGTCCCGCGGTGACCGGGCCCATGACTAGGGCCGGGAGGCGCAGAAGCCGCGAGACGTCGCCGGTGATGAAGCGGCCTGAAGCCCAGGTGCCGACGAAGCCGGCGCAGCCGAGCGCGAGCAGAAGGATCGACAGGCCGGTGACGCCCATGCCCGTCACCTGTTCGAGGAAGGGCCGCAAATAGGTGAAAAGGGTGAAGGCCGATCCCCAGGACAGCATCGAGGCGATCAGGCCAATGAGGAAGTAAGGGCGTCGCAGCAAGTCGAGCATGGCTCGGGCATCTTGTCGTTGTCGCGTGGGGAGGGACGGCAGGGCCACCACGTGCCAGATGAGGTTGGCGGCGACGAAGGGTGTCAGGGCCCAGAACACTTCACGCCAGCCGAGCAGACCCGCCAGGTAACTGCCGAGCGGCGCGGCGAAGGCTGCGGCGATGGCCTGTCCGCCGTACATCAGGGCCAGGGCGCGAGGCACATCCGCAGCCGGGACGAGTCGCATGATGACGGCCGTCGCCAAAGCCCAAAAGCCGCCGATGCAGACGCCCAGCAGGGCGCGCCCGACCATCAGAACCCCGAAGTTCGGAGCGGCCGCGACGAGCGCCTGGGACATCAGCATCAACCCCGTCAGCCCGACCAAGACCCACTTTCGATTGAGCCTGCCGGCGACGGTGGTGATCGCGATGCTCGCCACGACCGCGAACAGGCCGCTGATCGAGATCGCTTGGCCGGTTTGACCGATGGACGCGCCGAGCCCCTCGGCCATCGGCGTGAGCAGGCTGACGGGCATGAACTCCGATGCGATCAACAGCGCCACGCACAGCGCCATCGACAGCACCGCGCCCCACGCCGCGGCCGGCGCTTCATCTTGCTTAGACATGACTGCCGCCAGCATGGGCAGGGCTCCTCGTTCGACGAGAAGCAAAATAAGGCGCGGCCCGGAAAACGATTAGTCAGCAAGATCGGCATGAACTAATCGATACAGTCGAATAATGTGTTGAGGAGAGACGCCGATGGCCGGGCCCGATCTGAACCAACTGACCTGGTTCCTGGCCGTCGCCGAGGAGCGCAGTTTCACCAAGGCGGCCGCCCGCATCGGCGTGGCGCAATCAACCCTCAGCCACGCGATCCGGCAGCTCGAGACGCGCATGGGCATCCGGTTGCTGACCCGTACGACCCGGAGCGTGGCGCTGACGGTGGCGGGCGAACGGCTGTTGAGGACGATCACGCCGCGCCTCGCCGAGATCGAGGAGGAGATCGCCGCCCTGACCGCCGTTCGGGACAAGCCGGTAGGATCCGTCAGATTGACGCTTTCCGACCATGCGCTGAAAAGCGTGGTGTGGCCCAAGCTGAAGCCGGTCCTGGCGGCCTACCCCGACATCGAGGTCGAACTGATCTTGGACAGCACTTTCCGCAACATCGTCGAGGAGCGCTTCGACGCGGGCGTTCGTCTAGGCGAAAGCGTCGAGAAGGACATGATCGCCGTACGCATCGGTCCAGACTGGCGGCTCGTCGCCGTGGCCTCGCCGGAATACCTAGCCGACCGGGGACGACCGGGTCGCCCGCAGGACCTGATCGGCCACAACTGCATCAACATGCGCCACGAGTCGTCGGGGGCCCTATACGCCTGGGAGTTCGAGAAGGACGCCCAGGCGCTGCGCGTCAGGGTCGACGGGCAGGTGACCTTCAACAACTCCTACGCCATGATCGACGCCGCGGTCAGCGGTTTGGGCATTGCGAATGTGCCCGAGGACATCGTCACATCCCGCATCGAAGCGGGCGAGTTGGAGATTGTCCTCGACGACTGGTCGCCGATGTTCGACGGTTATTTCCTCTACTATCCCAGCCGCCGGCAGAACCTAGCCGCGTTCCAGATCATCGTGGACGCGCTGCGGTATCATGCGCCGTGACGTCTGCTTCGGGGGGTGAGCCAATGTCCTTCATGGCGCCACGCGACGTCCTCGCACCCTAGTCTGACGATACGTGGAAACTGTTCCCTCGGAACATCGCTTTCTGGTCGAAGATCGCCTTTATGCTGGAGTTGCTGAAGGCGGGCCCCGATCAAGCCAAGACAGCTTCCGGGGGCCGTCTTGCCGAGAAGGGGAGGGCCCGCCCGTAGCCGAACCGCATGACCAGGTCAGGTCGGCGTCCGGCCAGCCCGACCAAGGCCGCCAATTCCGGCCGGAGTCTTGCGACCTCGACGGGCTGATTGACGAAGGCGTGTTTGATGCCAAGCGCGGTCGCCTGCAGGGCGAACCTCTGGCATGCGCGTCCCGCCCGCACCCAATGTTCCTTGTCGTCACGCTCGGACACGAAGACGGCGAGACCGGCCGACGACGCGATCTGGCGGGCATATTTGTCGTTCTCGGCGTCAGCTTTGAAGGCCACGTCGAACAGGTTGGGACCCAGCCAGGCGGGCAGCACCGGGCTCCCGGAGGTCGCGCTGAACAAGCCATCCGCCGACGCCATGGCCTGCCGCGGGCTGAACCTTATCCACGATTTCAGTTCGCGGACGAAGGCGGGGGCGGCCATCTGCGCGCTGTTGCCGGCCACGACCAGGTCGCGCACGCGGTTGATCTGTGATCGATCGGTGATCAGGACGAGATCAACCCCAGGCGTGTTGGCGGCCATGGCGAGGGCTTGCAGATCGGCGGCGGCGACGGGGCGTCCATCATAGTCCGCCCGCGTTGATTGACGGCGGTTGATCGCGTCGAACAGGAGGGGCTCGGGCGCGCTTCCGTCGCCGAAGGCGAACACGACCGAGCCGCCGTTGGCCTCGCTGAATAGGGCTTCGCCCTGACGGTGGCGGGCCCTGACCGCAAGCGCCAGATTCTCGGCGGCGCAACCAAGGCTGACGAACAGGTGATGGTCGTCAGGGTCCACGGCGGGCGTGCGCCGCGACATATCGGGAAGGATTCGGATCAGGTCAGCAGCGACCTGGAATCGCCAGGGCTGGGTGTTGTGTCCGTTGGCCGCCAGCGTCGCATAGCGGACAAGGTCGCGCAGTTGGGGATGTTGGGCTAGCCTCGCCCGCGTCGCCGCGACGGACGCGTTGTAGTCGTCCATCGAACCCATCCGACGCAGCCCCAGGCAGGTGGCGCCAACGCCGGCAAGCGCCAGGCCGCCGGCGCCGAGGACGACATTTCTTCTGGTCGTCATGCGCGGATATCCCTGGTGGTGGCGAAGAACATCGGCATCAGGCCAAAGGCGATCTGCCCGGCCAATCCAACAAGGCCAAGGGGACTTGCCACCGCCGCCGCCCATTCCCCGAGGCCTTGGCCTCGCATGATCGCCGACAACGCGGCTTCGGCGCCCATGGTCAAGGCGAACGCGGTCGCTCCCATCATGGCGCATTGCGGCATTGTAAGCGCGCCATCGCGGAGCAGGCGGCGAGCCATTATCCAGCTTGCCAGGATCAAGACAGGGACCTCCAACAGCACTGCTGTGGCGGCGCCGAGTCGTGGCTCGACGACAAGCCCGCGGGCGGCGCCCGTGACGAAGGCAAGGCTAAACACCAGCGCGAAATAGATCAGTCCACGGAAGCAAGCTGCGGCCATGGGCCTTCTTTAGCACGCCCGCCTTCATGACAGCTCCGCCGAGAGCGAGCGGCGGATTGGCTCTAGGCGACGCCCTCGTGAGGGCTGTGACGCGAGCGGCGCGGCCCACTCTGGAAGGTCGGGCGTTTAGCCACTCTTGCCCTGGCCTCCGCCACGCCGAACTGCTCCGGGTCGGCGTCCGCTCAGTGTCCACGTCGCCCGTGCGCAGGAATGCTGAAGGGCGTGTTTCTATAGCGACGCGAAAGTCTGCTCCTGCGCATGCCGATCTTGGGTTCTCGCCCAAGAGCGGCATGCGCATCTGTGCCTAGGCGTTGACGGCGTCCTTGAGTTGCTTGGCCGGCTGGAAAGCGACCTTCTTGCTGGCAGCGATCTGGATCGTGCCGCCCGTGGCCGGGTTACGGCCGGTGCGAGCAGGCTTAGCCTGGACCTTGAACTTGCCAAAGCCTGGGATCGAGACCTCTTCGCCCTTCACGGCCGCTTCGGTCACGGCTTTGAAGACACCGTCGATGAGGGACTTGGCCTGGGTCTTGGTCAGCTTGGGTTCGGCGGCGACTGCGACGTCGACCAAGTCGGAAACGTTCATCGGGAAGACTCCATGGAATTGAGCCCGTAGCCTGACCAAGCCGAGCAGGGTTGTCACCTACGATTGCTTGAACGGCGCGCCGTCGACGCTTCCCCCGGCAGCGATCGTCCGGGCCCGGAGCCGCGTGAGCGGCGCCCGAGACTACTCAGGACAACCTCTGCCTTGGCCGAGGTCGGGGAAGAGGCGTTGCTCACCTCAAGTGCTGCGCAGCGCCCTTAGTATGGCCAGGGGAATGTTCAGTTGATAATCGACGCCCGTCGGCTCGAACCTTATTCGAACTTCGCCGTGAAGCTGCGCGGCCATCGCCCCGAGAAGTCGCGTACCGAAGCTCTGCCGGGTAGGCTCTTGCACCCGAGGGCCGCCCGTTTCAATCCATCGAAGCGCGAAAACCGTTCCTGTCGGGTCGATCGTCGATGAGATTTCAACACGCCCTCCGGCGTTCGACAGGGCCCCATATTTCACCGCGTTGGTACACAGCTCATTGAGTGACAAGGTCAGCGGCAACACCGCCCCCGCGCCGATCTCGATATGCGCGCCGTCGATGGCAAATCTCTGGCGGTCATCCGTTTCAAACGGTTCGATCGCGGCGTTCAAGACATCGGTTAACTGCGCGACGGTCTCGTTGGCCTGAAGCAGGAAGTCCTGCGCCCTGGCCAAGGCGATCAGGCGGCTTGCGACGGCCGCACGGCCTTCTTCCAGATTGTGGGCCGTCCGTAGGCTCTGGGTTGTGATGGCGACGACCGTCGCCAGCATGTTCTTCATGCGGTGGTGCACTTCACCAAGCACAAGCCGCTGCAGCCGCGCGGCGGTCTCATGCTCGGTGGCGTTCAGACCGGCCTCGGCAAGGAGGCGCGCGACATCTGTCCTGGCTTCGCCAAGCAAGTCGCGCAGCTCGGAATTCTCAAATTCCAGAACGCCTTTCTTGTGGTCCTTGCTCGTCACGTCGCGCAGCGCGGCGATCACGACGATGCCCTCGGGCGCGCGGTAGGGACTGAGACTGATCTCGACCATGAACTCGCTGCCGTCTTTACGCAGGGCGGCGAGCTTCAGTCCGGCGCCCATCATGCGCGAGCTGGGGTTGTTCATGTAGCCGGCGAGATGGCTGACATGGAGGCCCCGGTAACGCTCCGGAATCAGAACGCTTAGCGGCTTTCCGAGCAGTTCGTTAGGCGGGTATCCCAGTAGAGCTTCGACGCGGGCGTTGGCAAAATCAATGCGCCCGGCTGGCCCAACGACCACGACGGCGTCGGGGCTGGCCTCGTAGAATTCGCGAAATGGCGCCTCGCTCATGGGCGCTGCAGCTCTAGGAATTTGGAAAACTCAAGCAGAGGCGTCGCCGTTACAACAGACAACGCCAAGCACCGGGCGTCCTGCGGAGAAGAAGCAATAACCAGCAGCGGGTTTCCTAGCTCAAAGGCTCAAGCGTTATGGCAATCTAGCGTCTTGCTCTGGGGCGACGTCGCGCCTGTACAATTAGCCATAACACAATGCGGCTCGTTAGCGAGCGTCTTCGACCCTGACGTTTGCAGAGCATCGGCCTTCGGCCCTGGCGATTTCTTCGCTTGGCATAAGCGATGTCGCGACGCGTAAACGTCCGGCTGGTTTGTGAGGCTTTGACAGCGGGCCGGATGTTCCGATGAGCGCGGCGGAAGCGGCGCAGAGACGCAGGAAAACCCCGTAAATGCGACGCAGGGCGACGCCGCTGGCAACCAGCTTGATCGGCGAACGCCCTAAACTTAATCTGCCCGGCCCAGTGCAACCGCGCCAGGCCAATCGCGGTCTTAGGCGGCTAGCAGGCCTTTGGCCGCTTGGCAGACAACCTGGATGTCATAGGGCTTCGACACGAATATCGCCGGTAGGTCGTCTACGGGCCTAAGCACGGGCAAGGCCGATGTGATGATCACCTGCAGATCTGGCGCCTGGGCCTTGAGGTGCTCGGCCAGATCAATGCCGTTCATGAGGCCGGGCATGTTGACGTCGGTGAAGAGCACCTGGACGCAGATGCCACCCCCATGAACTTTCAGGGCTTCCGCCGCATCCTGCGCCTCAAGCACGATAAAGCCCTCGTCCACGAAAGCGGCGCTGGCCAACATGCAGATCAGATGTTCGTCTTCAACTATGAGGACGACCGGTTTAGGGATTTGGGTCATGCAAAGGGAAGCGCTGGTGAGCCGCGTTGTTCCACGATCACCACGTCCCGGTGCTGGCCGACTGCCGGGGCTGAAAAGCATCCGCCCTACGGTTCGGAATGTCCGGTCCCTGGAGCTGCGCAAGAGTCTGCTTCTGGCGCAGGCTCGCCTCTTGAGCACGCGGCAGCGTGCGCGAAAAATATTTGAGGGGTGGGAAGCCAAGCGCGTCGTAACCTTGTGCGGGCTGCCCGGTCAGGAGCGGTCCGCGAAAATCGGCCGCAGAGTCGAAACGGGGAGGTGGAATGAATTGGGGCGCCTGTCGCATACGGGGTCTGGTGTCGCGCGGCGCGCTGGCGACTGTCGTGACCCTAATCGGCGCGTCGAGCGTCGCGGCTCAGAGCCTCGCGCAGGATTTCGACATGCCGCCGACCAGTCTCGCGAACGCCTTGCGTGGCGTGGGCGATCGCTCCGGCGTTCAGCTGTTGTTCGCGCCGGACCTCGTGGCTGGAAGGCGCTCGCCGGCCCTGCGTGGGCGCCATTCGCTCGACGAGGCCTTGCGGATCGTGCTGTCGCAAAGCGGACTGACCTATCGCAGGACGGCGGCGGGCGTCGTGGTGATCGTCCGGGCCGCGCCGTCGCCCGCGCGCGCATTGAGGCCCGCCCAGGCTCCCGCGCCAGTATCCGACCATCAGCCGGTCGTTGGCCTCGATCCCGTCACGGTGATCTCGGCCAAGCGCGCGGTCAGCCTGCGGCACGCGCCGATGTCGGTCCAGGC
>FSTO01000148.1_pt1 | contig 20007 bp, 16 predicted proteins | sample 1636981 | NCBI WGS metagenome assembly FSTO01 (sample SAMEA3914819, study PRJEB12502) | metagenome | biome: forest; material: soil | place: Canada | collected 2010-06-26 | depth 0.3 m | reverse complement strand
GAGCCTTCGCCAACTGCAGCCCTTCGCGGGCGGCAAGATCACCGACGAACTGATCGCCAAGGTCGATACCGACCTCAAGGCCGTCCCCGCCGACGCCAGCAAGTAGACTTTCAAACGCACGTCGAAGCCTAGCGCCTTCGTTCTCGGTGCGATCGCGAAACGCCACGGCGTCTAGTCGCCGTGGCGCCCCTCGGCTGGTCATGGCCGGCTATCGATCCATCTGAGAAGGGTCCCCACGATGTCGAAACGGGGTCGCAAAATGGTTGAACGAACCGTCGCATCCTGGATCGGCCTCGTCGGGCTCTTCCTCGCGACGCCCGCGCTCGCCGAGGGGCGCGATTGCCCGAGCGCACGCACGCCCTATTCCTCCCAGTCGCTCTATGCCGATCTCATGGTCGAGCCGCGCGCTGTGGTCGTGTTGGAGCAGGCTGCGCCACAGGCGCTCGCCCTGTTCAATGGAAAGGCCGGGTTCACGCTGCCGCCGGGTTTCGCCCGGATACTCAATCCAGCAACGGTGCTACGCGGCGAAGCCGATGCGACCAGCCTTACAGTCGCGCTGGATCAACGCCTGCGGGGCATCCCGGTCACGCGCGCGGCTCAGCTCAAGCGATGCGCGAGCTATGATCAGGCCCGGCCGACGCTGCCCGCCGAGATCAAGCGACCCGCCATCCTGGTCTTCGACAAGATCACCGGCTTTCGCGACAGCCCCTCCGTCGACGCCGCCAGCGAAGCGCTGCAGGCGATGGCCAGGCGGCGTGGCTGGTCGATCGTCACCACCGACAAGGCGGCCGTGTTCAATGCCCGCGATCTGGCGCGCTTCGACGCCGTGGTGTGGAACAACGTCAGCGGCGACGCGCTCACGCTGCCTCAGCGCGCCGCGTTTCGGCGCTGGATTGAAGGCGGAGGCGGGTTTGCGGGCTTTCACGGCTCCAACGGCGACCCCGTTTCGATCTGGCCGTGGTACGTCGACACGCTGATCGGCGCGCGCTTCATCGGCCATCCCATGAGCCCGCAGTTCCAAGCGGCTCGGGTCGTCGTCGAGGATCGGCAGAGCCCGATCACCAAGGGGTTGGGGGACTGGACGATGACGGAGGAGTGGTACTCCTTTGGCTCCAACCCCCGACAAACGGGCGCGCATGTGCTTGTGACGCTCGATGAGCGCACCTACTCGCCGATTGGATACCGCGGCCAGAATGTCGCCATGGGAAGCGACCATCCCATTGCCTGGACACGGTGCATCGGAAAGGGGCGGTCGTTCTACTCGGCGATCGGCCACAGGCCTGAGAGCTACACCGAGCCAAACAGTCTCGCGATTCTGGAACGCGGCATCGCGTGGGCGATGTCGCCTGCCGGAGACTGCGCTGAGCGCGGAAGTCATCCCCGTAGAGAGCAGCCGCAACTTGGGGTCCGCTCCGCGCCCCTGATCCAGGTCGACGGGTTGACCTTCAAAGACCTCGACCGCGACGGCAAGCTGCAGCCCTACGAGGACTGGCGGCTGACCGCCCAGGCCCGGGCCGCCGACCTGGTCGGCCGCATGACGCTGGAGGAAAAGGCCGGGACGATGATGCACGGCACCGCGCCGGCGCAGGGCGACGCCTTCGGATCGGGCAAGGCCTACGACCTGGCCGCCGCCGCCAAGCTGATCGACGGCCAGCGGGTGACCAGCTTCCTCACCCGGCTCAGCGGCTCGGGGGCGGGGATCGCCGCGGAGAACAACAAACTGCAGGCCGTGGCCGAGCGGACCCGGCTGGGCGTGCCGCTGACCATCAGCACCGACCCGCGCAATCACTTCCAGCACACGGCCGGCGCCAGCGTGGCGGCGGGCGGCTTTTCCAAGTGGCCCGAGAGCCTGGGATTCGCGGCGATCGGCGACGACACCCTGATGCGCCGGTTCGGCGACGTCGCCCGCCAGGAATATCGCGCGACCGGCATCCACATGGCCCTGTCGCCGCAAGCCGACCTGGCCACCGAGCCGCGCTGGGCGCGGATCAACGGCACCTTCGGCGAGGACGCGGGCCTCGCCTCGCGCATGGTGCGGGCCTATGTGGCCGGTTTTCAGGCGGGGGAGGGCGGCCTCACCCAAGGCAGCGTCATCACCGTGGTCAAGCACTGGGTCGGCTACGGCGCGGCCAAGGACGGCTGGGACAGCCACAATTCCTATGGCCGCTACGCCAGCTTTCCGAGCGGGAACTTCGCCTATCACCTCAAGCCCTTCGAGGGCGCCTTCGCGGCCAAGGTGGCCGGCGTGATGCCGACCTATTCGATCCTTCAGGACCTGACCCTGGACGGCAAGCCGGTGGAGCAGGTCGCGGCCGGTTTCAACAAGTACCTGCTGACCGACCTGCTGCGCGGCCGCTACGGCTTCGACGGCGTGATCCTGTCTGACTGGGGGATCACCAACGATTGCCTGGCGTTCTGCCGAGGAGAGAGGAAATTCGATCAGCCGCTGGCCATCGGCCAGCCTTGGGGCATGGACGATCTGAGCGAGACGCAGCGCTTCGCCAAGGCCCTGGACGCCGGCGTCGACCAGTTCGGCGGCACCGAGCATTCCGAGCGGCTGGTGGAGATCGTCCGGTCCGGCCAGGCCAAGGAGGCGCGCCTGGATCAGTCGGTGCGGCGGATCCTGATCCAGAAGTTCCAACTGGGCCTGTTCGAAAACCCCTATGTCGATCCCGAGGCCGCCGGACGGATCGTCGGCTCCAAAGCCTTCCAGGCCGAGGGCGACGCCGCCCAGGCCCGGTCCCTGGTGATGCTGGAGCGCAAGGACGGCGTCCTGCCGCTGGCGGCGGGCCGCAAGGTCTATCTGCGCGGCCTGGACGCCGCCGCCGCGACCGCGCGCGGCCTGGTGGTGGTGGACGCCCCGGAGAAGGCCGACATCGCGATCATCCGCACCGGCGCGCCGCACCAGCTCGTGCATCCCAACTATCCGTTCGGCCTGATGCAGCACGAGGGCGATCTGGACTTCAAGGACACCGACCCCGACTACCAGGCGATCAAGCAGGCCAGCGCCAAGGTCCCGACCATCGTCGTGGTCTTCCTGGACCGGCCGGCCATACTGACCAACGTCAAGGACCGCGCCAGCGTGCTGATCGGCGATTTCGGGGTCAGCGACGCCGTGCTGCTGAGCGTGCTGGCGGGCGAGGCCAAGGCCGAGGGACATCTGCCCTTGGAACTGCCGTCCTCGATGGCGGCGGTGAAGGCGCAGGCCTCCGACCGCCCCCATGACAGCGACAAGCCGCTCTATCCCTTCGGCTACGCCCTGGGCCGATAGGGCGCTCGTCTGCGGGGTCGGTCATACCTCCGCAGCAGGCGCCGCCTTCTCGTTTCCTCCCGTGCAGAGCGCATAACCTCGATCCCAAGTTCCAGGAAATCCTCATGAAAAGAACCGACAAGCTCTCCGAAAATGGGCCGTCCCGCCGCGCGACCCTCGGCCTGGGCGCCGGCGTCCTGGGTCTGATGGGCCTAGAGGCGGGCGTGGCTGGCGCCGCCGAGCCGGCGGCGCCCAAGGCGCTGGTCGACGTGGTGATCGTGGGGGCGGGCTTCGCCGGACTGACAGCGGCGCGTGCTCTGCGCCGGGCGGGCCGCTCGGTGTTGGTCCTGGAGGCGGATGACCGGGTCGGGGGGCGGACCAAGGCGGGCCGGGTCGCCGGTGAAACCGTCGATATGGGAGGGCAGTGGGTCGGCCCGACCCAGACCCGACTCCTGGCTCTGGCGGAGGAGATCGGCGTGCCGACCTACGACCAGTTCACGACCGGCGGCAACATTATCGATATCGGAGGAGGTCAGCAGACCTACAAGGGGGAAATCCCCATGCTGGACCCGTCGATCATGGCCGAATTCGCCGATGTGATGGGGCGCCTCGAAGGTCTCGCCAAGCAGACGCCGACGCCACGCGCCTGGGAGAGCGCCGACGCCGCGAAGTGGGACTCCCAGACCGTGGAGAGTTGGCTGCAGTCGAACATTCGCAGCCCGGTGGTCGCCTCGTTCGTGCGCATGATGACCCGCTCGGTGTTCTCCGCCGACGCCAGTCAGATATCCTTCCTCTACTTCCTAGGCTACGCCTCCGCCGCCGGGGGGCTCGGCGCCCTGACCTCCACCCGGGGCGGGGCGCAGGAACGCCTGTTCAAAGACGGCGTCTGGCAACTGGCCGCGAAGATGGCGGCCGATCTGGGGTCGTCCGTCGTGTTGAACGCGCCGGTCACCGCCATCTCCCAGAACGAGACCGGCGTGACGGTCACCACCGCCCAGGGCGACCATCGTGGGCGCATCGCCGTGGTCACCGCGCCGCCCGCCTTGGCGAGCCGGATCGTCTACACGCCGGCCATGCCAGCAAAGCGCGACAGTCTCACCCAGCGGATGCCGATGGGCTGCGTGATCAAGGTCCATATCGCTTACGACAAGCCGTTTTGGCGGACCAACGGCCTCAGCGGCATGGTGCTGTCCGACCGCACGGAATTTGGTCCGTGGTTTGACCATTCGCCCCAAGCTGGAAGCGGCGGCGCCCTGGTGGGTTTCTATAACGGCGGTCCCGCCCAGCGCTGGGCCGACCGGACGCCAGCCGAGCGCAGGGCTCAGACCCTCGGCGACATCGCACGCTACTTTGGCGACGCGGCGCTTGCGCCCATCGACTATCAGGAAGAGGTCTGGAACCGTTCGCCCTATCACCGCGGCGGCTTCGTCTCCGTGCCTGGACCCGGGGTCCTGACCGCCTTCGGGTCCGCCTTGGCCGAGCCCGTCGGTCGAATCCATTGGGCCGGCACCGAAACCGCCGACGCCTGGGTGGGCTACATCGACGGCGCCATTCGCTCTGGCGAGCGGGTGGCCAAAGAAGTCCAGGTCCGGCTCTGATGCGACTGTGGGGGCGGCGGCTTGGGTCGATAGAGTCGACCTTTCGCTGACGCCGTCCCTACGCGCGAGGCTGCGGGGCTATCGCTATCGACGCGCCTGTCGCGCCGTCCGCCATGGTTCTCCCCCTCTCAGAGAGAGGAAGCGTCGCAAGCCAGCGGCCTGAGATGAGCGCCTAGCCTTGCTTCCGTTTCTGCTGATGTCAGTCCGTTCCCGACCAGGCGTGTCCGGTGAACCGGGCGCGCCGGCCCCAAATCAGGGGATCGGCGCGCCCTCAAGTCCCAGGACAGCGGCTTAGCGGGCGATGTTCGCGAACTCAGGCCCCCGAGCCGGTCCAGACCTCAAGCTGCTCGAGACCCCGGAAGAAAGGCAGCGCACGCCAGTCGGCGGCGTCGTCCGCTAGGGCGAGTTGCGGGAAGCGGTCGAACAGACGCGAGAAGACCGCATGGGCTTCGATCCGCGCCAGCGGAGCGCCCAGGCAGATGTGCGCGCCTCCGCCAAAGGCGACGTGTGCCGCGCGCGGGCGCGTGATGTCGAAAGTGTCTGGATCGCTGAAGATGGCCGGGTCGCGGTTGGCCGCCCTGAGTGACGGCGCGATCGCCTCCCGGGCGCGCACGGGGCAACCGCCGATCTCAAGGTCGTGCGACGCCACGCGGCCGGTCAAGTCCACGGGCGGCTCGTAGCGCAAGATTTCCTCCACCGCGGCGTTCACGAGAGTCGGATCGGCTCTCAGCTTCGCCAGTTCGGCCGGATGCTTGAGCAGCAGTCGAACGCCGTTGCCGATGAGGTCCGTGGTCGTCAGATTGCCTGCGATCAGCAGCGTCAGGCAGTTGATCCGGATCTCGCCGTCGGTGAGTTCGGCCCCGTCGGCTTGCAGCTTCACCAGATCGCTCACCAGATCCTCGCGCGCCGACTGCCGACGAGCCGCCATCAACTCGCTCAAATATTGCTCGGCAGCCTGCAGTCCCGCCATCATCTGCGTCGTCTGATCGAGTGTTCGGGCAGGATTGAAGGTTTGGACGATGGCTTCCGACCAGGCCCGAAATTCTGGGAGCCGGTCTTCATCGACGCCGAGCAAATGAGCGATGACCTCGATCGGAATGGGCAGGGCAAACATCTTGATCAGGTCGAACGACTGAAGCCCGGCAAGATTGTCCAGATGTTTGTCCACGACCTGGTCCACCATGGCGCGTGAACTGGCGAAGCGCTTGTAGAGCGCGGGCGTCAGCAAGCCGCGGATGCGTCCGTGGTCCGGATCATCGCTTGTCAGGATGCTCTGCTGACGCCTTTGGCCGCCCGCGGCGGCGATCTCCTCCAGAGCCTGTCGTCGATCCAGAGAGCTGTCGTCGCCCCGCAGGGGGTCGCGCCACAAGCTCTTGTCTGTGAGCGTGCTGCGGACGTCATTATACCGCGTGAGCTGAACCGTCCCGAAGTAGGGGTCCCGATGGACGGGAGACGCCTCTCTCATCTGGCGCAATATTGGATAGGGGTCGGCCCGATACTCTGGGTCAAGCGCTGTGAGTTGCAGCCCTTCGGGTAGCTTCGTCATGATTGGGTCCTTGGTCGAGGCGCGCTGCGGGATTCTGCGCGGACCGCAGCCGCGCGGGCGTTGTTGCGGGGCAAGTCGCCCAGATCGATCACGAGCGCCGAGGAATTCAGGCTGCGCCGCGATCCTTGCTGGTCGACCGGTTGGTCACGATGCTCTTTGTCGGTCATGGATCTGATCGGCGCTCCATCTTCTGAGGAAGAAAGAGGTGGCAATACGCCAGAGACGCGTCGACACCCTCCTCGAAATACTGATCTGTAATCGATCCATGTTTCATGAAAGATATTGACCAGATGGAGTCGATAATTGTAAAGCAGACTTCAAATTTATCTGCTCTATCTCGCAAAAATGGCATGTGAAAGTGTTGATCTAAATACTCATATACCTGTTCCGAGTTGAAGCGAATGTGACGGATATCGGCTTTATAAAGTTCTACTGTTGCGTATCCGCCCAAAATGATCTTCATCGCGGCGGGATTGCTGTTGTAGTATTGGGCCGCCCGCTCAAATTGGACCGTCAGCATGGATTGCCAGCTGACCAAGTGCTGAGGGCTTATCGGCTGATTGTAGAGACGGTCGAACTCTTGCTGATGTCTTTCGACCAGGGCCAAAAAGGCCGCTTCCTTGGTCGGAAAGAAATGATAGGCCGACCCAGGCAGAACCCCGGCGCGTTCGGCGATCTGATGGATTCCAACACTCTCCGGGTCGTGCTCGGAGAGAAGCGCCTCGGTCGCATCCAGGAGCTCATTGAAGCGTATGACGCCCTGCTTTCGGGCCGGGCTGCGGGCTCGCGTGCGGCGGGGTGTGGTTTCGACGGCGATGACGTCAGGCGGATCGGTGTTGCTATCCATTTTTCACTCAACCATTTCCAGTCGACCGCAACGTGGCTCCGGCCGAAGCTCAGGCCAACACTGTCCTTGTTCGAAGGTGAAGCCCGCAGGCCAGGGCAAGGCTGACGATCAGCCCCGCGAGGCCGATCCAAAGCACCGGACCTAAGTCGGCGTCGCGGACGAAGATCGAAGCGACAAATGGGCCAGCGGCGCTCCCGAAAAGCTGAGCGGACGGGAATTGCAAGGCCGTGCGACGACTCGGGTCGTGTTCGATCAGGAACAAGACCTGGTAGGGCGGGGCGAAGAGCCACGCGAATCCGAATGCCGCCGACGCCGCCATCAGCGCGTAGGGATTGGATCCGGCCAGCCCGCCGAAGACGGCCAGGGCGCCGAGCGTAAGAAGGGTGGCGATCGTCAGGGCGGGCAAGACGGGCAGTCGGGCGCCCAATGTGGCGGCCGCCAGCCCGCCCAGGACTTGGAACCCCAACGCGACGGACAGGGCCACGCCGATCGAGCCGATTGCAAAGCCTGACTGGGTGAAGATCTGCCCCAGATACACCCAAACCGCGGTGACGCCCGCCATGTAGCCGAACACCGCCGCCAGGCTCAGCAGGTTGCCAAAACCCAACGACGTCTTGGCGCGCTCGGTGTGGGCTGCCTCCAGGGGGGGGTAAGACCTCGGGCCAATAAGCGCGGCGAGCGCGGCAAGGCCGGAGATCGCCGCCAGACCGACCAGTATCCCCGTAATGCCGAATTTGGGCGCCACGCCGAAAGACATCAAAGACATCACGGCGAGTTTCTGCAGGGTGCTGAAGGTCAGGAAGACCGCCGTCCATTGCTCCGGGTGCGTCATGCGCGTGAACATGCCGATCGTCGACCAGAGCATGACCCCCGCGGCAAGGCCCGCGCAGCCGCGCAGCAGGATCACGCCCAATCCAGAGGCGTGAAGCTCGAGCAGCGCCACGCCGGCATGGGCGGCCGCCGCCGCAAAGCCTATCCATCGAAGACGCCGCGGCCTGAGCGCCGCCGTACAGATCGCGACGGAGAAGCCAATGGCAAGCAGCTCGATCGTGACCGCCAACCCGGTCTGCTGAACGCTGAGCCGGCCGGCTCGGACCAGATGGCCGAGGACGAGTGGTTGCAAGCCATTGATGAGCAGGGCGACGCCGCCAGCAAACATGACGGCGCATATCTGGCTCAGGGGAGGGTTCACGAGGACTGGATCGCCCAGTCCTGCGGTCGGCGTCTGGCCACCCATGTCGCGATCCAAGCCCAAGACAATAACTGACAATTATCAAGGAATGGCGGCGCGAGTTGGCCGTGTCAACGAAATGTCGCCAACTTGCTTGATATTTGTCATCTAACTATCTTGACGGGATGATTTGCGGCGCGCAGCTTGCCTGGGACGCTCGCTCCAGGACGGAAGTGCCCTGTCGGCGTCATCGTGGTGGTCGGACCGCCTTGAAGTCTTCCCCCCGTCGCAGGCCCGCTTGGCCGCCGCTCCGAGTTTTGCCATGACCGACGAAATCGCACCTTTTCAGGCCATCGCGGTCAGCCGCCTGGCCTATGCCCTTCAGGCCGAAGGCCGTTCGATCGTGCATATGGAGTTTGGCCAACCGGCCACCGGCGCGCCGCGCGGGGCCATTGCCGCCGCCCATCGCGTTCTCGACACCGACCCCATGGGCTACTGGGAAAGCCCGGCGCTTAAGGTTCGGCTGGCCCAGCACTATGATGAGACCTACGGGGTCCAGGTTGATCCGGACCAATTCATCCTGACCAGCGGCGCCTCGCCGGCCCTGGTGCTGGCCCTGGCCTCCAGCTTTTCCCCCGGCGACCGTGTCGCCCTGGCGCGGCCTGGCTACGTCGCCTATCGCAATACGCTGCGGGCCCTGCACATGGTTCCGGTCGAGATCCCCTGTGGCGCCGAGAGCCGCTATCAGTTGACCGCCGACAGCCTCGCGGCGCTGGACCCCGCGCCTGTCGGGGTGATCATCGCCAGTCCCGCCAATCCGACCGGGACCATCATCACGGCCGCGGAGCTGGAGGCCATCGCCAAGGTCTGCCGCGAGCGCAAGATCCGGATCATCTCCGACGAGATCTATCACGGCCTCAGCTATGTGGGCCCGGCCCGGTCGATGCTGGAGTTCGAGCCCGAGACCCTGGTGATCAACAGCTTCTCCAAATATTTCAGCATGGTGGGTTGGCGACTTGGCTGGCTTCTGGCGCCCAAGGCGCACTTGCACCGCGCGCGGACCTATGCCGGCAACATGTTCCTGACCGCATCCTCGCTGAGCCAGCACGCCGCCTTGGCGGCTCTGGATAGCCGCGAGGAGCTGGAAGGGCATGTGGCGGTCTACGCCCGCAATCGACAGCTGTTGCTTGACGCCCTGCCAAGCCTGGGCTTGACCGCCATCGCCCCGCCGGATGGCGCCTTCTATATCTACGCCAATGTCGGTCACCTGACCGGCGACAGCCTTGAGTTCTGCAAGGCTCTGCTGCGCGAGACCGGCGTGGCGACAGCGCCGGGCGTCGATTTCGACCCGGTCGAGGGCGGCCATTTCATCCGTTTGAGCTTCGCCGTCTCGACGGCCGAGACAGAGGATGCGATCGCGCGCTTGAAGCCTTGGTTCGCCAGTCAGGCCCGACGCTGATTTCGCCGCGCCTTGGCCAGGCAGACCGGCCTGGCCGAAACACCCATTTTGTCGATCCAACGGACATCTGACATGAACGGCGCTGACGCCCTCCTCACGACGTTGCTGGCCAACGAGGTCACAACCTGCTTCGCCAATCCCGGCACCAGCGAAATGCAGTTCGTCGCGGCGCTGGATCGCCATCCGCGGATGCGGTCGGTGCTCTGCCTCTTTGAAGGCGTCGCGACCGGGGCGGCCGACGGCTATGGGCGTATCGCCGATAAGCCCGCCTGCACCTTGCTGCATCTTGGGCCCGGCTACGGAAACGGCGTGGCCAACCTGCACAATGCGCGGCGCGCCTTCACGCCAATCGTCAATGTGATCGGCGACCACGCCACCTATCACCGCCAATACGACGCGCCCTTGAACTCGGACATTGCGACGCTCGCCGCTCCAAGCTCCGTCTGGGTCAGATCCGCCGAAAGCCCCGATGAGGTCGCGGGGTTGGCGGCGGAGGCGGTGGCGGCGAGCTGCGGCCCCCCCGGCGGCCCCGCAAGCTTGATTCTGCCGGCCGACAGCGCCTGGCTGGAGACAGAGGCCGCGCCCGTCATCGCGCAAAGATCAGAACGCCTGGCTCCGTCGGGTTCGGCGATCGACGGCGCCGCAAAGGCGATTCGAGCGGCCGCCAACCCGGTCATACTGCTCGGCGGCCAAGCCTGCCGGGAGGAAGGCTTGGTCCAAGCGGCTCGACTGCAGGCTGCGGGCGTCCGGGTGATGGTCGACACCTTCGTCGCCCGCCTGCCTCGCGGCGCCGGTCGGTTCGCGCCGGCGCGCCTGCCTTACTTCGCCGAAATGGCTCTCCAGGAGCTGGAAGGCGTCGATCTGATGATCTTCTGCGGGACGACCGAACCGGTCGCCTTTTTCGCCTATCCGAACCGCCCGAGCGTTCTGGTCCCGCCCGGTTGCGAGATCTTGAGCCTGGCGGCGCCGGCGCAAGACGCGGTCGCGGCCCTGAAAGCGCTGGCAGAAGCCATCGGCGCTCCGCGCGAAGGGCCGACCTCGCGACTGGAGCGTCCGGACGCCGCGCCCACCGGACTCCTCAACCCCTATTTGGTCGGCGTCACCATGGCGCGCCACCTGCCCGAGGGCGCGATCATCAGCGACGACGGCGTGACATCCAGCGGCGGCGTCGCCGCGCCGACGACGACCGCGGCCCCACACGACGTGTTGGCCCTGACGGGCGGCGCCATTGGCATCGGTCTGCCGCTGGCGGTGGGCGCGGCGATCGCCGCGCCGGACCGCAAGGTGGTGGCCCTCACCGGGGATGGGTCGGCGATGTACACGATCCAGGCGCTGTGGACCCTGGCGCGCGAAGACCTCGACGTCACTGTGGTGGTTTTCGTCAACAACTCCTATCGCATCCTCAATGTCGAAATGTATCGCACCGGCTCCGGGGAGGCGGGTCCGCAGGCTCAGAAACTGTTGGGCATAGGCGATCCCGCAATCGACTGGGTCTCGCTCGCAAGGAGCCTCGGTTTGCCGGCCGTACGCTGCGAGACCGCCGAGGCGTTTGAGTGGGCCTTCGCGGACGCCATGGTCAACCGCGGGCCCAGTCTGATCGCGGCTGTCGTGCCCTAAGGGACAAAACGGCGCTCGCCAGCGCCGCCGCTCAGGGGCCCCTTCGGCGCCTGAGCAGTCGCCAACACCAAATCATTGCAGCAGCGGGTACCTGGCCCATGGCGCCTGCCGGTATGAGCACTCAGCCAAAACCGAGCCCCCATACCGCAGGACCGGAACCGTACGAAGGACTGCCGAGCCTGGGCCAGGCTCTGGCGGACAGGTGGCCCGTCGCCGACGCCCAGGCCCTGGCCGACGCCTATTTCGAACGCCTAGCCAGCTTGGAGGCCAGCGATCGGCCACGGCCCGATCCCTCCACCGACGTGGTGGGCGAGTTGATCGCCCGCGGCGAGGCCGCGATCCGGGCTTGGCGTCCGGGGCATCTGGTCAATGGTCGGACAGAAGACCTTTGAGAGCGGGCCGCACCTTGTTGGCGAGCGTGGTCTTCGCCCAGCCGGCGAGCCCGGCGTCGCTGGCGCGCGCCAAGGTTCGCAAGGCGATGTCGAGTCTGGCAAGAAGATAGACGTCGTTCTCGTCGAGGGCTTCGTCGACGAAGCTATCGGCCTCGACTCGCGGCTCGCGTCTCAGGTAGGTAAACATATGGGTCGTGACAGGCTCGACAATTCCGGCGTGATGGCAGACCAGCTGCCCGCCGTCGTCCCTCTCGTGCACCGGCAGCCTGTCGAACTCGAGATCGTAGCTAGGCTGGCGAAGGATGAAATCGGCTCGTCCGGTGGTCATCAGAATATGCCGATCCAAGCGCTCGGGGCCGTTGCCAATATCGACTTGGCTTCGTCGCTCGGCCAGGTGCGACAGGACAAGCCAACCGTGGATGCCGTCGTACGGGGCGAGGTCGCCGGCCACGAACCTCGCCTCGGCGACGCTTTGGCTCGGGGTCCAGGAACGGTAGGTCTTGGCCGCTTGTAGTCGCCGCCGCTTGGGGGTCATCTTCGCCAACGCCCCGATCAACTTGAAGGACGGCGCCGAACGGTCCGCGAGATCGAACATGGCCTGGGCGGCGATCACGTCGCCCAGCATGAAGTTGCTGGCGGCGCCCGCAAGCCATTCGGCGGCGTGCGAAGCGTCCACGTCGACCAAGGGCGCCAAGCCGTCCGCCAGCGCCAAGGACAGTTCGCTGGCCAGAAGTTCGGCCAAGCCTACCGTGACGATCGGGACATCGGCCTCGCCGATGGTCGGCACGATAAAGCCCCGGCTCATCAGCCAGTTCACGTCATCTGGCCGCAGATGGTTGTCTACTGTGTCGCGCCGAATGAAAAACCGCGAGAGGAGCTCAAACTCCATCCCGGGCGGGCGCGATTGATCTTGGGCGTCGAAGATGATGGCGCGCGCCAAGGCGCGATAGCGCCGGCGCAGTTCGGGATCTGGAAAGGCGGCCCGAGTTTGGGTCAGCACCTCAAGCCCGGGCACCGCTGGGAGCATGCCCACGCCGACCCCCGGAATCTTGGCGAGGCGCGAAACCTGCGCCTGCAGAAACCAGGGCCGCCGCAGCTCACTGCTGAACTCGCCGCCCTCCATGATCCCCATCTTGAGGTCGAAGAGCTTGCTTCGCGCCTGATGGTATTCTTGCGTGCTCAGCGCGCCGACCTCCACGGTCTTGGCGTCTCGCCCTAGGGGGCTTTGGCCGTAGCCTTTCGATCCTTGCAGCAGCCGGGTCTTGGCGCCTTCGTCGACCGTCACGACGACCGCCAGGCGCGGGCCGAACACCGTTGAAGTCAGGTCCTCCAGCTCCACGACCGAGGCGTCGTCGTCGGGGTTGACGTCGTCGATCGCCAGGACCAGGCGCGGCCCTTCGGCGTGCGAGAGCCGTCGCAGCCACTCACGCGCCTCCTCGGGGGTGACCGGCCAGTCCAGCGCGCGGGTCAGGATGTCGGCGACGCGTCGGGTGATCGTTCCCCGGCCGCGCTCGATATAGAGCGCCGCGCCGCTGTCTTCCTCGTTGAGCGTGTGGATGAGTTCGGCGAGCACATTGGTCTTGCCCGCCAGGGGCGGCCCGGCCAGGACCACGAAGCGATCCTGGTGCAAATGATCGAGGATGGTCGCGGTGGCCTCGCGCGGAATGCGCAGCACGCCCAGGGGGCGTGGTGGGTTTTGCGCGTCGGCGCTGATCGCGGCCAGGGCGGCCTTGGCGGCCGCGCCGACGCCTTGCGTCCAGATCTCGGCGTCCTGGCCCATCAGGGTTTCGATCGCGCGCTTGCGGTCGCCGCCAGCCACCTTGGCGGTGTTGGTCAGCAAGACGGCGAAGGCGGCCTCGTTGATCGTTTCCGATTCCCAGCGCTGGCCGGTGTAGGCGTCGAGCATCCGCACCTCTTGGCCGTTGGTCACCACCACCAGCGGGGCCATGCGCGGCACGAGCAGGCGGGCATAGGACAGCCCTTGGGCCTCGTCCTTGGCCTCCAGCGGCCGGCCCGGTTTCTTCAGTTCGAAGATAGCCAGGGGCTGGCCTTTGAACTCCAGGACGACATCGGCGCGACCGCGCGCGGCCCAGCTCTTCTCGCCGTTCTTGGTGAGCTTGTTCTCGCCCAGCTGGATCGAGAACTCGATCTGATGATCGATCCCCAACGCGCCCTGGAAGGCTTTGTCGATCGCGGCGGGCAGGGCCGCCTCCAGATCGAGCTCGGTGACGGGGGCGGTGGCGGCGATGCTCATCGGCCGATGATACCTCAGGCGCCGGGTCGGCCGCACTATTCACGTCAAGCGCGGCGCGCTTTGACGACGGCTCGCGGCCATCCTTTCGTCGCGCGGCGGCGGCGAGTGGACGACCTGTGGGCTGGAGGCCAAGCGCTCCAGGGTCTGCGCTAGGCTAAGCTGATCCCGTCCGGCGGGATTGTCGCGCCGAACGGGATCGAGCCAAGCCAATTGGGACTAGAAGGTCAGGGCAAGGCCCGCGCCGTAGTAGTCCTTGCCCGCGAAACCCTTCACCGCGAGTTGGTCGCTAAAATAGGCCGCGACCGTTCCGTAGGGCGTGGTCTGGTCGCTGACGCGGACGCCGCCGCCGAGCTCGAACGTCTTGCCAAACCGGTAGGCGGCCTCGACCTTGCCATAGGCCTTGGCCGCGGTGTTGTCGCAGTTTTCCTTTTTGGCGAACTGACCGTTGGAGTGGTCCCGGCAAACTGTGTTGCCATTGCTCAGGGTCTGGTTGCTATAGCGATCGTTGTCGCCCTTGTAGATCAGCGCGCCGACGACGGGCGTCAGGCGGAAGCCGCCGGCCGTCCAATTGTAGCCCAATCCAAGTTCGGCCCCCTTCAGATCGTCGACCTTGGCGGCGTTCAGTTCGATGGCCCAAGAATGGGCGTTGGCGGATCCGGCGGACAACAGCGCCGCCAAGGCGACGGCGGATAGGAAAAGTTTCAAAAGCACCCCCGAGACAGCTCAGAATTTGAGCGGTCAGGGCGTGTAACTTATGGTTTAGCTTCAATCAACAAAGCCCTTTGAATTGTTCGTGGTCACGCACCGTTGACCCCGATGCCGGCGAGGGGTCTGGCCGTTAGGCCAGATCGACCTGGCGGCGACCGATGCCGCCCACGGCGCGCGGCCTCGCCGGTGTGGCGGGGCGATGCTTGGGATGCCGACGAAGGCTGACGAGGGATTGACGCTGGCGGCGACGCTGTGTGGCCGCCGTACGAGAATGCCTTCAAGCGCCCTGCTGGATCGCGCCCCCGACGATAAGATCGATCTGTTGAGCAAGCGCGACGTCTCGAGTCGAGACGCCGTCGGCGTCGTGGGTGGTCAGCCAGATATCCAGCCGATTATAGACATTAGTCCATTCGGGATGGTGGTCGGTCTTCTCCGCCTCCAGGGCGATGCGCGCCATGGCGCCAAAGGCTTGATTGAAGTCGGCGAAGCGCAGCTCGCGGTGGAGCGCTTTGCGGGCGGCGTCGTAGCGCCACGCCGGCAATTCGGTCAGGGCCAGGTCGCGAGCACTGAACGTCAAGGCTTGGATCATGATCATCTCACGCGGCGTTGGTGACGGGGATCAAGGCGCCGGTGATGGCGCGACTTCCAGGTCCCGCCAGGAAATCTATCGTGTCGGCAATGGCTCCCGGCGTCGTCCAGTCGGCTGGATTGGCCTGCGGCATGTCGCGGCGGTTGGCCGGCGTGTCGATGATCGAGGGCAGCACGGCGTTGACACGCACCCCTCGCGGACGAAGTTCGGCCGCCAGGGCCTCGGTCAGGCGCGCGATCCCCGACTTGGCCGCGCCATAGGGGCCAAAGCCGGCGCCGGCCGGTTGGGCCGAATGGGCGCCGACCAGCACGATGGACCCGCGATCCGAAAGATGGGGGAGGGCCGCTTGCACCGTGACCACGGCCGTTTCGACGTTGGCCGCGAACAGCCCGCGCCAATCCGCCAGGGTCGAAGCCTCAGTCTCCACCCACTTGAACCCGCCCACCAGATGGACAATGGCGTCAAACCCGCCGATCCGCCCGGCCGCCCGCTCCACGACGGTCTGAGCGTTTTCCGGATCGCCCAGGTCGCCGGCCTCGAAGACGTAGGCGCCGCCATCGCCGAGGACGCCGCGCAACTGGGCGACGATCGCGCCTCGGGCCGCCAGGGTCTTGGCGACCACCACCCCCAACGCGCCATCGGCGCCGGTCAGCAGGATCCGCATTGTCTGCTCCTCGAAAATCAAGCGGTGAAGATGCGGCGCGCGTGGACCACGACCGGCCAGGGCGCAAGGCGTTGACCTGCGCACGGGCCCGCCACGCACGTCCCGTCGCCGACGTCGAAAAGGGCGCCATGCCATGAGTAGGCGATGAGCAGGCCGTCGGGCGTCAGATATTGATCAAGGGCCTGGGCCAGCGGCAGACCCGCGTGCGGGCAGCGATCGACATAGCCGAAGACGGTTTCATCCCGCCGCACGACGAAGCCGTGAAACCGGCCCTGGCGCATCTGGAGGACGAAGTTGCGCGCCGCGCCATCGACGACATCGTCCAGAGAACCCAGCTCCAGGCCGGCGGGCGTGGCGTCCAGCCGCATGGGCAGGGCCTGGTCGCTCACGCCGCGACCTGGTCAGCGTCCGGCTGGCGATCGGGATGCGCCACGCCGAACGCCGGATGCGCCCTGGCCAGATCGGCCACCCGGGCAATCCTTGGAAAGCGACCAAGGTCGTGCGCGTAACGCATGGCCGAATAGACTTGCGGCACCAGGCAGCAGTCCACCAGCCCTGGGTCGCGACCCAGACTCCAGCCCCGATCGGCAAGACGCGGTTCAATCGCCTCGAAGCCATCGGTGATCCAGCGGTCGACCCAGGCGAGCACCGACGGCTCGGGCGTATGCAGCTCGCGGCGCAGGTGGTCGAGGACGCGCAGATTGTTGAGCGGATGGACGTCGCTGGCGATGATCGCCGCGGTGGCCCGGGCGTAGGCCCGACCGAACGGATCCTGCGGCAGCAAGGCCGGTTCAGGGTGAACCTCCTCGAGCCATTCCAGGATCGGCAAGCTTTGGGTCAGAATCTGATCGTCAGCCTCGAGGACCGGCACCAGGCCCTGGGGGTTGGTTCGGCGGTAGAGGTCGGCCCGCTGCTCGCCCCGGCGAAGATCGACCGGGACGATCTCGTAAGGCAGGCCCTTGAGCGCCAGGGCGATTCGCACGCGATAGGCGGCGGTTGAGCGCCAGTAGCTATGCAGCCGCAGTCGCATGCGCGGCCTCCCTCTCCACGGTCTGGTCGATCGCCCCGAACAGCGAGCGGCCCTCGCCGTCGCGCATCTCGATGCGGACGCGGTCGCCGCCCTTGAGGAACGGCGTGCGCGGCGCACCCTGTAAGATCGTCTCGACCATCCGCACTTCGGCCAGGCACGAATAGCCGAGCCCCCCCTGATCGACCGGACGGCCGGGACCGCCGTCCTGGTCGCGGTTGGAGACCGTGCCCGAACCGATGATGCTGCCGGCGCCAAGCGAGCGGGTCTTGGCCACGTGGACGATCAGGTCGCCGAAATCGAAGGTCATGTCGACACCGGCGTCCGCCCGCCCGAACGGGCGGCCGTTGAAGCTGACCTCCAGGGGGCCGTGAAGCTTGCCGTCGCTCCAGGCTGCGCCCAGGGCGTCGGGCGTCACGGCCACCGGCGAGAAGGCGCTGGCGGGCTTGGACTGGAAGAAGCCAAACCCCTTGGCCAACTCGCCCGGGATCAGGCCGCGCAGGGAGACGTCGTTGACCAGCATGATCAGACGGATCGCCGCCAGCGCCGTGGCGCGGTCGGCGCCCAGCGGCACGTCGTCGACGATCACCGCCACCTCGGCCTCGAAGTCGCCGCCCCAGACCGGATCGGCCAGGGGTATGGCCTGGGTCGGCGCCAGGAAGCCGTCGGACGCGCCCTGATACATCAGCGGATCGGTCCAGAAGCTTTGCGGCATCTCCGCGCCGCGGGCCTTGCGCACCAGCTCGACGTGATTGACGTAGGCGCTGCCGTCGGCCCACTGCATCGCGCGGGGCAGGGGGCTGGCGGCCTCTTTCTGGTCGAAAGGCTCGCCCAGGGCCGGGTTCGCCTCCAGCCCGTCCGACAGCGCGCGCAGCTTGGGCTCGCACGTCTTCCAGTCGTCCAGCGCCGCCTGCAGGGTCGGCGCGACCCCGGAAGCGTCCGCGCACCGGGCCAGATCCCCGGAGACCACCACCAGCCGTCCGTCGCGGCCGACATTCAGGGACGCCAGCCTCATGGGTTGGTCGCCAGGGGAGCCTGGGCCTTGCCGAAGCCGTCCCAGCAGGCGTCGTAGTTGGATTGCAGCAAGGGGGTCTCCAGGGCAAAGCGCGTTGGGCGGATGAGCCAGCGGCTCTCGAACATGAAGGCCAGGGTCCCCTCGATCTTGTGAGGCGCCAGATCGGCCGACACGGCCTTGGCGTAGGTGGTCTGGTCGGGCCCATGGCCGCTCATGCAGTTGTGCAAGGACGCCCCGCCGGGGCTGAAGCCGCCAGCCTTGGCGTCATAGACGCCGTGGATCAGCCCCATGAACTCGCTCATCACGTTGCGGTGGAACCAGGGCGGGCGGAAGGTGTGCTCGGCCACCATCCAGCGCGGCGGGAAGATCACGAAATCGCAGTTGGCCGTGCCGGCGATCTCGCCGGGCGAGGTGAGCACCGTGAAGATCGACGGATCGGGATGGTCGAAACTGACGGTGCCGATCGTGTTGAAGCGCGACAGGTCGTAGCGATACGGCGTCAGGTTGCCGTGCCAGGCCACCACGTCCAGCGGCGAGCGGTCCAGCGTGGTCGACCACAGCCGCCCGCCAAACTTCTGGACGACCTCGACCGGGCCGTCGCCGTCCTCGAACGCGGCGACCGGCGCTTCGAAGTCCCGGGCGTTGGCCAGGCCGTTGGAGCCGATCGGCCCCAGCTCGGGCAGACGGAAAGGCGCGCCGTAGTTCTCGCAGACATAGCCCCGCGCGCCGGTCTGCGGAACATCGACCCGAAACTTCACCCCGCGCGGCACCACGGCCACGAAACCGGGCGGAACCTGCAGACCTCCCAGTTCGGTGTGGATGTCCAGCTGGCCGGCCTGGGGCACGATCAGGAGCTCGCCGTCGGCGTCGAAGAACACCCGCTGGCTCATCGAGCGGGTGGCCGCGTAGAGGTGGATGGCCATGCCGGCCTGCTGCAGGACGTCGCCGTTGCCGGCGTAGGTGGTCAGGCTGTCGACGAAGTCAGCGGCGCCGTCGAAGTCCAGCGGATCCCAGCGCAGCCGGTTGGGATCGGGCGGCGCGTCGTCGAACGGCGCCGAGGCCAGACGCGGCGCGCCGCCATAGGGCGCGAAGCGGCCATGCATGGCGGTCGGCCGCAGGCGATAGAGCCAGGTGCGGCGATTGTCGTGGCGTGGCGCGGTGAAGGCCGCGCCCGACAGCAGTTCGGCATAGAGGCCAAAGGGCGTCTTCTGCGGCGAGTTCTGACCCACCGGCAGGGCGCCGGTGACGGCCTGCGTCTCGAAATGGGAGCCAAAACCGGTTTGATAGCGGGGGGGCATGCGGGGTCCTATGATCGCGGTCGGCGCCGCCGCGCCGACACCCAGCAATGGGCGAAACGGCCCGGGATCGAGAGGGCGCTCGATCCCGGGCCCGCGCAGCGCCTCAGCCGGGGATGTGGCAAGGCGCTGGCGACCGGTGTCAGGCCTCGACCGTGATCACGCCGCGGCGGATCTGGTCCAGTTCGATGCTCTCGAACAGGGCCTGGAAGTTGCCGTTGCCGAAGCCCTCGTTGCCCTTGCGCTGGATGACCTCGAAGAAGATCGGACCGAACAGGTTCTCGGTGAAGATCTGCAGCAGCAGGCCTTCCTCGCCGACCTTGCCGTCCAGCAGGATGCGGTTCTTCCTCAGCCGCTCCAGGTCCTCGCCGTGGCCGGGCACGCGCTTGTCGACCAGCTCGTAGTAGGTCTCGATGGTGTCCTGCAACTTGACGCCGCGGGCTCGCAGCCGTTCGACCGTGTCGTAGATGTCGGGGGTGGTCAGGGCCAGGTGCTGGATGCCCTCGCCGTTGTACTGGCGGATGAACTCCTCGATCTGGCTCTGGTCGTCCTGGCTCTCGTTGAGCGGGATGCGG
>FSTO01000237.1_pt1 | contig 28149 bp, 29 predicted proteins | sample 1636981 | NCBI WGS metagenome assembly FSTO01 (sample SAMEA3914819, study PRJEB12502) | metagenome | biome: forest; material: soil | place: Canada | collected 2010-06-26 | depth 0.3 m | reverse complement strand
GAGCGCATGGTCGATGGCCACCCCGTCAACCGCCTCGACGAGCTGCTGCCCTGGGCCTGGAAGAGCGGAAATCACGTCAACACCTGACGGACGTGCAGCGGCCGGACGCCTACAGACTACCCAGCCCCACCCCATGCCCCCTTCGACACGCTTCAAAGTCTCGACGCACGGCGGTTGAGACACTCTGATCATGGCCACAGCGTCCGACCCTGGGAGGTCTTTGCCGGTTCGTTGTCCGCAGCTTCGTCCGAGACGCTCGGGACCACGAACAGACCCGCCATTCGAGGATCCGGCGCGGTTTCGAGATGGGTTTGGCCGTGCGCCTCACCGACCAGGGGCGCGAGGCGCTGAACGTACAGACGGGTCTCAAGCGGCAAGGACTGCACCCCTGCCAGATGTCTCGCATAGCGTTCGGGACCAGCATTGTAGGCGGCCAGGAAGCCTGGAGACCCGAACCGGTCGTACATGCGCCGCAGATAGGCCGAGCCCGCCAAAACATTGGCGCGCACGTCATAAGGATTGTCGCCGAGGTCCAATTCGAGCGTCAGTTCGCGCCAGGTCGCCGGCATCAGCTGGAGCAAGCCCATCGCCCCCTTGAGCGACACCGCGTCAGGTCGACCACCGCTTTCCTGGCGCATCACCGCATAGATCCACGCCTCGGGCAGCCTGAAGCGCCGCGCCGCTTCCGACACCGCCGGCGCGATTGACGGGACCGGCTGCGCTGCTGACGCCAGTGGGGATTCAGCCTGTCGCGCGATGGTGGACGTAGCCGAAGCGAGCAGGCTCAAGGCCGCAATCGAGGCGACGGACGCGCGCGCCGCGCGCGCGGTTTTTCCTGTCGTCTTGGTCGCAACGAGCGTGCGGCCGGGCTTGCCGGCGTCAAGGACAAGGCGCGAAACGCGCCGGCCTGACGGCCGTCCTTGACCCCGGCCGCGCGCGGCCGCCGACGTGGTCTTGACCGGGACGAGGAAAGGACCGGCAAACCGACCGAACAAGGAAAGGATGGAAGACGGCATCATGGACGGGCGTCCCACGTCCACAAGGGGCGGGCTTTGCCGACAATTCCGCGCGACGGAAGGGGCCCGAAGTAGCGGCCGTCGAGGCTGTCGGGGGCGTGGCGATTGACGAGCAGGACCTCGCCGACCGCGAGGCGGCGGCAGCCGATGAAGGGCTTGAGCGCCCTGCCCCATCGGTCTTTCGATCGCATCCGCACGGCCGGCACGTCGTCGATCAGCAGGACGCCATCGCGTCCACACGCCTGCTGTCCAGGAACGGCGGCCACCTGCTTTAGAAGCGGAACGTTGACGGGCAGATAGCCTCGCAACGCCATCCAGCGGGCCAGGTCGGCCGGCGGTCGGATGGCGACCCATTCGCCGACGACCGGCGGCCCTGGCGACAGAACGTAGAAGCCGACAGGCGCACTGGCCGTGGTGTTGAACAGCAGCCTGGGCGTAAAGCGATCGTGGCCAGCCAAGCCCACCAACAGGCAACCTGCCGTCGTCATTGCGGCAAGGAGGAGCTTTCTTCCCGCGCTCATGGCAGCAGCGCCCGACGCAGAAGCCAAGCGCGATGGCGGCGACGCGAATAGGGACGTGGCGGCAGACCCACGTCCACTCGCGCGCCGACGTGACGCCAATAGTCTGGCGCAGCCAGTTCCGGCCGCACGCCGATCCGCTCCACGTCGTCGATCGCCTCGAACACGGCCTGAACCTTGTTCCAGCCCGCGACGTCGAGCAGAATCTCCGCGCCCGGCGACACCTCCGGATAGGTGGTGAACGGCGTCCCAGGCGCGACGGCGCGCAGGACGGCGATGCGGGAGTCGACCGTGCCGAACTCCCCTGCCCGCCAGCGAACGAAGGCGAAGATTGCGCCCGGAGCGAACATCACCGTGCGTCGCCGACGATCTTGGATCTGTTCGGCGACTGGCCGTCCGAACCGGATCCAGCGTTCGATCCGCTCCTTCAGGAACAGCAGTTCGACGCGCGTGATGCTGGTCGTGGGCCGCTCAGACATCGCCTTGCCGCCGCACATAGGCCGGCGCGAGGGCGGCATGTTGCTTGGCCGGCGGCGTAGTCAAGGCGGTCTCGTCGCTGGTCGAGCGCCGCTCGCCCCGCCGCGACCAGGCTTCCAGGTCGGCCAAGGTGTAGACGATCCGGCCGCCGTTCTTGCGGTAGATCGGGCCAGTGCCGTAGCAACGATGCTTGGCCAGGGTGCGCTCGGAAATCCGCAGATGTTTCGCCGCTTCCGGCGCCACCAACAGGCGCTCGGAGATCGGCAGATCGTTTGGCGACATGCTCTGATCCTCGGAACCGCCGGAAAGCTCCGGACATCGGACGGCGGTCGAGGAAAAGCCTGGCGCCGCATCGGCGGGATCAGGGATGGTGAAGGCGGCCCAGGGCTGTTTTCGCCCCCCTAGAACCCCGCCCTCAGGAGCTTCAGGTAGCCTCCCGCCATGAGGTTCCTACCCCGGCGCACCAAGCGGATCGTGACGTCGCGTATCGACGAGGTCTTGAACTCGGCGGCATCGACTTCATTTCCGCCGAAGAGCCCGGCAGCGATGTCGCGATAACTGTGCTCCTTCAGCGAGGCGTCGAGCGCAAACAGACAACGGGCGAGACGCTCGCGCTGCGCGATGCTCAGGCGTGATCGCGGCGGCATGTCGGTCACGGCGGCCCGTCTCAGGGCATCAACCGCGCGCACTCGAAGATTGAAATCGGCGTCGTACGCCAGAGTGACGACAAGCGGTCCCGACGTTGGAGCGTCGCCGCGAACGAACAATTGAAGGCCGCTCGGAAGACGGATGTGCTGGCCGCCATCCGCGAAGACCACTTCGCGGGCGGTGCTGGGCAACGCCCGCAGTTGACCAAAAGATGCGCGCTCTAACGGCACGACGAGACCAGGAGCTACATCCGGTCGCCAAACGACACCAGCATCGTCGGCTACCAAATTGGGGTCGGCCGGTGTTGCCAGGCCCCAATGTCGGCCCAAGCCACCGCCTGCAGAAACCGCGCGCTGGTAGTCGGCGCGATAGGCAGGGTTCCGGCGTAAGAACTCCCAGCAGAGCGATGGCATGGTAAGTCGTAGGAAGGTGCGCCATCCCCCGCCAGAACCACCGCCTGGCGACCGGTCCGATCCCGAATGGGCGAGCGGCGCGACCATTCAGGCATGGCGCCATACTCGCCGAGTTCAAGCCTAGAAGCTCTCGCTAGAAGAGGGAAAGCTTGGCGCGCCAACGCGAGGATCACGCCTCTAAGGTGCAGCCATTTCGAGATCGGAACGCGCCTCTTGCGTCCAATGTCGCGATCCATTGCCGGAAGTTATGCAACTCAGTCTGCTGGTTTCCAACTCATCGCAATCGTCAGAAGCTTGTCAGCCTTCTCGATGTCCTCGTCAGAGAGACCGGCGAGACGGTCGAGCAAACGCACCAGAGGATCGCCTTTCTTGGACTTCGCAGCGTAGCCACCAGCGCCAAGCAGATCGCGCGGTTCAACTTTTAGAGCGTCCGCCAGCTTTTCCAGAAGCGCGAGGCTCGGAGCGGTACTTCCCCGTTCGATCCGACCGATAGTTTCCATCGACTTGCCGACGCGATCGCCGAGCTCCGCCTGAGTAATGTCCAGGCGCTCGCGATGGTGGCGAACCAGCGCTCCCACTTGGCGACGCAACGTCGACATACAAAGGCTATCCCCGACCACTGACGGCGTCAGTTTCGAGGTGCGCGGCCCCACGTCAGAGGAACCAATCTGACGTATCTAATTACAATAGGACTTTATCTGACGCATTTTATGCGAGATTCTGTGGGGCAATCTCTGATGGATCGTCCGATGGATGGCTTCTTTCCTCCCGCACCCGCGCGTTCCGACATCGCCCTCGCGGTCGAGTCGCTGTATCGTCGCTACGACACCTGGTTTCGCCGGGTGCTGCGCAAGCGCTATGGCGACATGGCCGACGACCTGGCGCACGAGGCCTATCTCCGTACCGCCGCGCATGACGCCGAAGGCAAGGTGCGCCACCCCAAGGCGTTCCTGCTCAATGTCGCCAAGAATCTGGCGACTGACCAATTCCGGCGGCAGGGCCGCGAGGACGACCACATCGCCTACAACAGCGCCTTCACGTCGCAATCGACTGAAGCGTCGCAGGAACATGCGCTGATCCTCAAGCAGATCGTGCTAGCCCTCCCGCCTGAGTTGCGCGATGTTTTCGTGTTGAGCCGCTTTGACGGTCTGACGCACGAGGAGAGCGCGTTGCAGCTGGGACTCACCGAGCGCACCGTGAAGGACCGAATGCGCCGCGCCTCGCTCAGAGTGGCGGCGGCCATGCGGGACTAGGGCGGCGCTCGTCATGATCAAAGACCAGAAGACAATTGCGCGATCGACGCACGAGGCGGCCGATTTTTGGTACAGCCGCTTGCACCGCCCCCCGATCGAGGAGGAGGAGCTGCAGGCGTTTTCGACCTGGCACGCCAAGCCCGAGAATCGCGCCGCCTATGAGCGCGTTGAAGACATCAGCCGCGCCATGGATGCGTTGCGCGACGATCCTGACCTGCGCCAAGCTTCGGCCGAGGCGCGCCAGCGGGGCGCGGCGCGTCGCCGACGCCAAGCCGTCTTGCGCGGCCGGCCGCGACTGCTGATCGGCGCTCTAACCGCCGCCTGTCTGGTCGCCGCGGTCGTTGGAGCGATCACCCTGCGCATGCCGACCTATTCGACGCGCGTCGGAGAAACCTTCAGCGCGACGCTCGAGGACGGATCGCGCGTGCAGCTCAACACCGACAGCGCGGTGCGGGTGCGCTATTCGGCCGGCCAACGCCGGGTGGAGCTCGTGCGCGGGCAGGCGCTCTTCCAGGTCGCTCACAATCCCCAGCGCCCGTTCATCGTCGCCGCCGGCGACACCCAGGTGCGCGCGCTCGGCACGCGCTTCGATGTCCGCAGGATTGGCCAGGAAGTTCGCGTGGTGCTCGCCCAAGGCAGCGTCGAGATTTCCGACAAGGCCGTGCGATCCGCGCCTTGGCGGCTGAAAGCGGGCCAAGCCCTGGCCCTGAAACCCGCCGCGCCCGTCGCGGCGACACCGACAACGATCGATGTGCCGTCCGCCACCAGTTGGACCACGGGAAACCTGACCTTCCAGGGCGTGCCGTTGTCCGATGCGGTCGCCGAACTCAACCGCTACAGCCGCGACAAGATCATTCTGGCGCCCGGCGCGCCGGCCGATCACCTGGTCAGCGGCGTGTTCACGGCCGGCGACAACGACGATTTCATCGCCGCGGTCACCTCGATCTACGATCTCAAAAGCGTACGAAAGCCCAACGGCGACCTGGAATTGCAACCCCAAGGACACACATCGAGTTGACGTCATAATTATTTCACGAGGGCGCTGTCCTGCGACGTCACCTCAGTCGTCTCACCCGCGATCCACCGACGGGCTTTCAGCGCATCATCTCGAGCGCTCCCGCCGGCGGCGGGGGCAACTGAGAGATGAAACGTTCCTTTGGTGGTTTGTTGAACGGCGCCTGCGTCGCCGTCCTGGCGATGGCCGCGCCGTTCTGCGCTTTGGCGGCCGAGCCCATCGTGTCGATCAATCTGGCGGCCGGGCCGATGCGAAAGTCGCTCGTGGATCTGGCGACCCAGGCGGACGTCAAGATCCTGTTCGAGACCGACCTGGTCGCGGGCCTGAACGCGCCGGCGCTTCAAGGGCGGTTCACCGCCCGCGAGGCGGCCGAGCGGTTGTTGGCGGGAAGCCGGGTCGCGGTCGAGCAGATCCGCCCCGGCGTGCTGGTGCTGCGCCCCTTGCTTCGGGGGGCCAGCACCGGCCCCGGCCAGCAGGACGGGGCGAGCGCGACGCCGCCTCCCGGCGTCCCTGAACAGGACAACCCGACCACGCTCTCGGAGATCGTGGTGGGCAGCCACATCCGCGGCGGCCACGGCGCCTCGCCGGTCATCACCTTCGACCGAAACGCGATCGACCGGGCGGGCTATGTGACCCTGGCCGACGCCCTGACGGCCCTGCCCCAGGCTTTCGGCGGCAGCGTCTCGGACGACACCGGCGCGACCGGCGCCGACACCACGGGCGTGAACGGCGCCCGCGGCACGGCGGTCAATCTGCGGGGCCTGGGCGCGGACGCGACCTTGGTGCTGGTCGATGGACGGCGCATGGCCGGCGCCGGCCTGAAGGGCGATTTCGCGGACGTCTCCACCTTGCCCCTGGTCGCGGTGGAACGGGTCGAGGTGCTGCTCGACGGGGCGTCGGCGCTCTATGGCTCGGATGCGGTCGGCGGGGTCGTCAACATCATCCTTCGCAAAGACTACGAGGGCGCCGAGACGCGGCTGACCGTCGGCGGGGCGACGCGCGGCGACCTGGGCCAGGTCTCGCTGGCCCAGACGTTCGGAACGCGCTGGACCGGCGGCCATGCGCTGGTCAGCTACGAGCATCAGGATCGCCAGGCCCTCCCCGGCCGGCGCCGCTGGTACGCGGGAGAGACCGACCTTCGGCCCTGGGGCGGGACCGACCAGCGCCGCTATTACGCCAAGCCTGGCACCATCGTCGCCTTCGATCCGGCCAGCGGGGCGCTGACGCCGACCCATGCCATTCCGAGCAGCGCGCCGGGGACCAGGCTGCAGGCGAGCGACTTCGCGCCCGGCCAGAACCTGGAGAACTGGCGGGCCGGCTATGACGTGCTGCCGTCCCAGCGGCGCGACAGCCTGTTGGTGGCCGCCGGTCAGGACCTTGGTTCGGCTTTCACCGTTTCGGGGGACCTGCGCTATTCCGAGCGGCGCTTCTCGGTGACGGGCCTGGCCCCCGACAGCCTGATCTTCGTTACCCCCGACAATCCCTGGTACGCCTCGCCGACCAACGCCCCCTATGAGACCATCGCCTATTCGTTCCTTGAAGAGCTGGGCGGCGTGCGCAGCCAAGGCACGGTGTACAGTCTCGCGGCGTCGGCGGGGTTGGAGGCGCGTCTGCCGCGCGACTGGCGCCTGACGACCTATGTCGCCCACGCCCAGGACCTGTCGCGCACCCGAGGCTCGGGGGCGGTCAATCCAACCTTCCTCGACGAGGCGCTGGGCGCGGTTCCCGACGACCCGGCCACGTCCTACAGCTCCGCGCGCGACGGCTATTTCAACCCGTTCATCGGCCAGGGCGCCAATCCCAAGGCCGTGCTCGACTTCATCGGCTCCGGCCATGACACCCGTCGCACCCTGGGCGCCACCGACACCTTCAGCCTGCAGGCCGACGGCGAGGTGCTGACGCTGCCTGGCGGACCGTTGAAGACCGCCTTTGGCCTGCAGTTTCGCCGCGAGAGCCTCGACACCACCGGCCAAAGCTTCACGAGCGGCACGGCGCCGCGCGCCGGCTTTTCCCGCAAGGGCGAGCGGACGGTGAGCGCGGGGTTCATCGAGCTGCGCGCGCCGCTGGTCGGCGAGACCAATCGGCGGACCGGGATCGAGCGGCTGGAAGTGTCGGCGGCGGGCCGCATCGAGTCCTATGACGATGTCGGCACCAGCACCGTCCCCAAGCTTGGCCTCGTCTGGGCGCCGAGCCGGGACGTGACGTTCAGGGCCACCTGGGGCCGCGCCTTCCGCGCGCCCTCCCTGGGCGAACTCAACGACCGTTTCCTGATCACCCCGGTCTTCCTGACCAAGGGCGCCGACACGGTGCTGAGCCTGCTGCTGTTTGGCGGCAATCAAGACCTCAAGCCCGAGACGGCAACGACCTGGACGGCCGGGCTGGACTGGACGCCCAAGGCGCTGCCGGGGCTGAAGGTCACGGCCTCGACCTTCGAGACCCGCTTCAAGGACCGTATCGGACAGCCGGCCAACGACAACCTCGGCATCGTCCTCACCGCCGACGAGTTCGCCGCCTTCCGCCAGTTCGTCAACCCGGCCACCAACGCCGCCGACCTGGCCAAGGTGCAGGCCCTGCTCGACGATCCGGCGTCCCTGGCCAAGGGCCTGTTTCCGGCCACCGCCTACGGAGCCATCGCCGACGCTCGATACGTCAACACCGCCGCGCTGGAGGTGCGCGGCCTGGACTTGACGGCGCGCTACGGGACGCGCCTGAAAGGCGACCCGATCGACCTGGACGCCAGCCTGACCTGGCTCACCGACTTCAAGCGCCAGACCACGGCGCAGGCGCGACCGGTCGACATCGCCGGCCAGGCCGGCTCCCCCGCCGACCTGCGCGCCCGGGCCTCGGCGACCTGGACGCATGACGCCCTGGCCGCCACCGCCAGCCTCAACCATGTCGGTGATCTGCGCGACGACGCCGGGCGACGCATCGCGTCCTGGACGACGATGGACACGCAGGTGCGCTGGACCGGCGGGCATGGCGGTCGCCTGGAGGGACTGACGGCCGCGCTGACGGTCACCAACCTCTTCGACAAGAACCCGCCGTTCTACAACTCGCCGCTGGGCCTGGGCTACGACCCGGCCAACGCCGAGCCGGGCGGGCGTCTCGTCAGCCTGCAACTGACCAAGGCCTGGTAAGGCCGGAGCCCCATCCATGACCCAAACGCTCAGACGCCGCGCCGCGGCGATCGCCCTCGCATGCCTGGTGTCCGGCGCGATCGCCCCGTTGGCCCATGCTCATCCCTACCGGATCGACGATCTTCTGGCCCTGCGGACCCTGGGGCCGATGATGGTCGATCCCGGCCAGCGCTGGCTGGTGATCGCCACCACCGCGCCCTGGTCGACCGCCCCGCGCTACGACCTGGACGCGGCGACCTTCGAGGCGCTGGGCCAGCTTCAGGTCGTGGATCTCACCGCGCCGGGCGCGCCGCGTCCGTTGCTGCCGACCGCGCCCGGGACCGGCTATGTCGCCGGTCCCTTCTCGCCCTCGGGAAGCCAGATGGTCGTCTTCCGGCTGCGGGGTCACGCCCGCGAGCTGGGCGTGGTGACCCTGGCCACCGGTCAAGCCCGCTGGCTCGGGCTCGACGTCGAGTCCGCCCCCTGGGGACGATCGGTGCAATGGCGAAACGACGACGTCCTCCTGGCCGTCGCCCGCCAGCCGGGCGCGCCCTCGCGCGGGCTGGGCTATGGCTGGCAGGTTCAGGCCCGGTTGCAGGGAGCCTGGGCGAAGGCGGCGGCCGGCGAGCTGGCGGTCACGCCCCTGGGGGCGGGCCGCTATGAGCGCCTCAACCCGCGGGTGGAGGGCGAACGGCTGGTCGCCGTCACGCTTTCGACCGGCCAGGTCCGGTCCCTCATCGAGGGCGAGATCGTCGACCTGGAGATCGCGCCCGACGCCCGGCGGGCGGCGGTGGTGATCGCCGACCAGGCCATCGCGGTGAAGGCGGCGGACGCCGTCACGCCGTCGACGCCCTGGCGCCGGCGGCGCCTGCGCCTGGTGGACCTGGCCGAAGGGGCGGTGCGTGATCCCCTGCCTGGCGCCGACATCCTGAGCACCAGCCTGGCCTGGTCGCCGGACGGCAAGAGGCTTGTGGTGTTCGCCCGGCCCGACGGCGCGGACTGGTCGGCCGGCTCCCTGCGCGAGGTGGCGGCCGATGGGGCGGTCCGCGACCTGGCCGGCGTCGTCCCGAAAATCTCGACCGCCCGCGACGGCGAGGTCTCGGTGCGCGCCGGGTTCGCGGGCGACCAACTCGTCGTGTTCGGCGCGGCGCGCGCCATCGCCGGGCCCGACGGTCCCATCGCACGAGAGGGCGGGGCGGACACGGCCACCTGGCGAAGTCTGGACGGCGCGGCGGTCGGACTGCCCTCCGGGTCCCGTTTCGAGGCCAGCGACCGGACCGGCGGGCTTTTCGTCGCCGCCGACGGCGTGTTTCGGCTCGAACCGGGTCGACCACCACGGCGTATGGCGCCGAAAGGGACCCAGCTCCCGCGGCCAGGCCGCGCCACCGTGGGCGTGCGGCCCGAGGTCACGCCCATGACCCGGGACCCGCTGTGCTGCGCCCAGCTGTCGACGGGCGCCCTGCGGATGGGGCCGACCGCCCTGGCGCTGGCGCCGGGCGAGACCGTGCTGGCCTACGCCCCCGCGCGGGGCCTGGCCGTCGTCGAGCAACGCGACGACCATGGCGTCTCGACCGTCTGGCTGCGCGGCGCGCGAGGCTCGCGACCGCTCCTGACGCTCAACGAACACCTGGCGCGGGTCGATCGCCCCAGCGTTCGCCTCATCCGCCATTCTGGCCCCCAGGGCCAGGCCCTGACCAGCTGGCTCTATCGGCCGGCGAACGCGGCGCCCGATGCTCGCCTGCCGCTGATCGTCGTGCCCTATCCCGGGTCGAGCTATGCGGCCGAGCCCGCCATGGTCCAGCCGCAGTTTCCGCAGTTCTCGGCCAGCGTCCAGGCCATGGTCGGCCAGGGCTACGCGGTCCTGGTCCCGAGCCTGCCGATCGCCCCGGACGCCGAACCGGGGGCGGGGTTGGCCCAGGCGATCCTGAGCATCGTCGACCGGGCGGCCGCCGAGGGCGGCGTCGACCCTGGGCGTGTCGCCCTCTGGGGGCAAAGCTTCGGCGGCTATGGGGTGTTGATGGCCGCCAGCCAGAGCGACCGGTTCTTCGCCGTGATCGCCTCGGCCCCGGTCGCCGACCTCGCCAGCTTCTGGGGGGCGGTGCCGCCGCAGGTGTCGCTGATCGCCGAGCCCGGCCTGCCGGTCGCGGCCTTGGCGGGCTGGGCCGAAAGCGGCCAGGGCCGGATGCTGGGTCCGCCGTGGCGCGACCCCGATCGCTGGCGCCGCAACAGTCCGCTTTGGCTGGCCGATCGCATCGTCGCCCCGGTCATGCTGGTCCAGGGCGACGTGGACGCCGACCCGGCTCAGACGGCGATGATGTTCCAGGCCCTGGCGCGACAGGACAAGGACGTGGTCTGGCTGACCTATCACGGCGAAGGCCATGTGGTCATCGGACCCGGCAACCTGCGCGATCTCTACAGGCGCGCGTTTGAGTTCCTGGCCGACGGTTCGCGAACGCGGGCGTCGGGACCGACGCGCCAGGCGGCCGATCGATGACCTCCACGGCCCCTCGGCACGCCGCCGCGCCGCGAGCTTCGAAGGGAGGTTGAAGCCAGGCTCAGGCCCCTCGGCTTTCCCAGGCGCGGACCCAGGCCTCCAGGACCGCCAGACACAGGAACTCCGCCGACCCGTCGCGCCAGATCATCGCCTCGGGCGTCATGGCGTCCGCCAGGGCCTCCACGTCGATCAGGCCGCGCACGGCCAGCCGCCCTTCCAAAAGGCGCGGCCGCAGGATCTCCAGGCTCTCGGCCACGCCCCGGGCGAAGAACACCGACAGATCGCCCTTGGACTGGCGCTCGGCGACCATCTGCGGGATTTGTCCCCGGAAAGCCGAGCGCACGAAGGCGCGATCCTGCTCGCCCCCGCCCAGGATGGCGGCGGGGGTGGAGAGGCAGAGTTCGACCAGGGGCTGGCTCAGCAAGGGATGGATCACTTCGGCGACGGCGCCGCGACGGCTGGCGCCGAACACCGCCTGATTGGCGACCAGGGCCTCGATCTGGATGCGCTTGGCCAAGCCCACGCCCGACAGGCCCGTCAGCCACGGATGGCGTGGCGGCGCCTGGCCCGAACGGCGCCGACCGTACGGAAAGACCGCGCGCGCCGGCGGCCGGACGGCCGCCGCCAGGAGCGACCAGACCGACCGATCCGTGCGGCGCGACAAGGCCGCCAGGCCCCGCCGTCGAGGTCCGCGCGCCAGCAGGTCGAGCGCCAGCTGCGCGGCGGGCATCTGGTAGAAGACCGCGTCCCCGCCTTGGCCGGTGAACAGGGCGCCCTCGCCGCCCCGCGCCAGGCGATCGGCCAGGGCCGCGTCATAGACCGGGTCGACGGCGTTGAAACTGGGCCGCGCGGCGGCGACGGGATCGAAGGCGTCGGCCGCGATCGGCGCGGTCCGACAGGCGACGATCTCCAGCCTGGCGCGCACGGCCTTGGCCACGGCGCGGGCGTAGGGACGCTCGTCGGCTTCGGCCTGAGCCCAATGGAAGTTGATGCCTCGGGCGGGCCGGCGGCCCGCCGCCTTGAGGCACGCCGCCACGATCGCCGAATCCAGTCCCCCGGAGATCTCGCAAAGGATTTCGCCGTGCTGGGCGCTGAGGGCCGCGACGCAGGCCTGGGTGATGATGGGGATCCGGTCGGCCGCCGTCCCGGCGTCCAGGCGGGGGGTTCTGGCGAAGGCGGCCGGAGTCCAGAGCACGTGAACCTTGGCCGCCTCGTCGATCACCGTCCCCGGCCGCACGGCCGCAAGACCCGTCAGGGGGATGTCGGCGCTGGCAAGGTCCGGCTCGGCGATCAGGTCGAGCAGGCGCGCCTCGTCGATCGCCAGATCTTCGGGCGCCAAGGACCCGCACGTCAGGTCGTCGGCCACGAACCAGGTGTCGCCCCGTCGCCAGATCAGGGCGTCCAGCGCGCCGAGCGGGTCGCGCGCCACGACCGGGCGTCGCTCCCGGACGGGCAGAACCAGCACGTAGCGCCCCCAGGCCTCGCCGACCGCGCGCCGCGCGACCGACACGCCGTCCTCGTCGTTCAGATGGCGAAGATCGTAGGCGGCGACCGTTCCGGCTTCGGTGGCGGCGCGGTCGAACAGCGACCCGATCAGCACCCCGCCCCGGGGCAGCAGGGTCACGGCCGGCGCGGCGCGCCCCCGGACGTAGACCCGCAGGCAAAACCGTTCGAGCGCCAGCGTCCACCCGCCCTGCGCCTCGATCCGCGCCTGCAGGGCGCCGGCCTTGAGGGCGGGCTCGCCCGGCGGCCAGGTCATCAGCAGATAGCTCATCGCCCGCCTCCCGGTCACACCGAGAGGATCGGACGATAGGCGCGCAGTCGCTCGGGCCAGTCGTCGAGCGCGGTCGAGCCGACCTGCAGCCAGCAATGGGCCCGAAACGGCCAGGTTCGCACGCCAATGACCAGGTCTGCGTCGTGGCCCAAGGCCATCAGGAACCGGCGCCGCAGGACGCTGCGAAACAGGCAGGCGCCGCCGAACGGTCCCCAGACGATCAAGCGATCGAACACCGCGCAGGCCTGGGCCAGGGTGCGCCCGTCGTCGCGCGGGGTCGCGGTCGCGCGGTCGGCGCGCAGGGCCGACAGCAGACGCCCCATCGGCCAATGCCGCACGGCGCGCGAAACGCGCCAGGCCAGGGTCATGAACACCAAGGTCTCGAACGGACGGACGTGGACCACGGGCGGACGCGCCAGGCGCCGGTCCGGCATGGCCGACGCCGTCTCGCGCGCGCCGTCAAGATCGCGATCTTCGAGCAGACCGCCGGCCAGCAGATCATCGGCGGCCTGGGGCGGGGTGAACACCAAGTCGCCGCCGCGTCCGCGCGACACGACCCGGCCGCCGCCCAGCAGACAGACATAGGCGTCGGCCGTCTCGTCGAGCAGGACGAGGTCGTCCTCGACCGCCACGGCATGCACGCCGCTTCGCCAGGCCAGCGCCATCTTCCACTCCACGGCCGCGCGGGATTGTTGGATCGGTGTCTTCAGAAGTCGGCCGGCGACCTGGGCCGCCGGCCGCGCGCTGGCCTATTCCCAGCGCTTGACCATGTTGGGCTCGGGAAACAGCTCACCGATGCCGGAGCGGGTCAGGCGCTTGGCGGAGCCCAAGCGGATCAGTCGAACCTTGGGGAGGGTCATGGCGACCTCCATGCGAAGCGAGGGGGGTGTCGGAGCGCGGGATCGCGATCCTTCGCCCCTGGAGGACGTCGCGCCGCCGAGGCGGGGGACGTCCGGCGAAGCCAGCCGGCGGCGCGGGCGCCGCCGGCCAGGGCGGACGCCGGCGATCAGGCCGGGTCGTAGCGCTTGATCTGGTTGGTCTCGGGCAGAAGCACGCCGGTGCCGGCGCGCGTCAGGCGCTTGGCCGAGCCGAAACGGATCAGCCGGGTCTTGATCTTGGTCATGATGGCCTCCTCTGAGGACTGCAGAACACCGCGAATTGCGGCGCCCTCAGCAGGCGACGGGTGGGTCGTATATTCAAATCTATATTCAGATCAGGTCAGGCCCAGGGCCTTGGCGAGGATGTCGCCGGCGCGGCGGACCCGCCGGCGATAGTAACGCCGCACGCGGGCCGCCAGGGGACCGCCGCCCCGCTCGCTGCCCTTCGCACCGGCCAGGTTCACGGCCCGGGCGATCGCGATCCGGTCGTCGCAACCCAGGACCGCCTCCTCGGCCGCCCGGAACGGCGCAAGCTGCGCCTGGACCCTGGCCAGCAGCGCGTCCAACACGCTGGCCGGCTCGCCAGACAGCGCGGCCAGGGGATCGTCGGCCGGCCCCGGCGCCGCCACGATGGGTTCGGCGTCGCGGATGGGCGGCGCGTCGGGCTGGGCCAGGGCGGCCTCGGCCAGGATCCCGGCTAGGGCATAGAGGCGCGACAGGCTTTGGCGGTCATGGACCTGGGCGGCGTAGCCGGCGGCGGTGCGGGCGATCAGCCCCTCGCCGGCCAACCAGGCCAGGGCCTCGCGGACCGGCGTGGTGCTGACGCCGAGCTCCTCGGCCAGGGTGTTGACCGGCAGGGGCGCGCCCTGCAACGGGCCCGCCTCGATCACGCGGCGTCGCAGGGCCGTCAAGGCGCGGTCGAACGGATCGCGATCTCGGCCCAATGGATGGTCTCCAGCTGACGACGGCTGACTGTCTCGCGCCGCCCGCCCGGGCGTCGACCCGGCGCCGCGCCGAACGCGCCGGGGCCCGGAGATGGCTGTGGACGTTTGATTCGAGGCGCAGCCATTGCGCCGAAACCCCGTGAATCGTTGCGTCTCGTGGGGCGGATCGTTGCCGAAATCCACGCAACGTCCGCGACGAGGACCACGGCGCCCCCAACTTGCGTGCGCTTGTGAACGAATCTTCCGTTCTCGGACGACAAATACACGCAAAGCGGTTGCGAGTGTCCGCCGTCGCTGGCCTACTGCACTTCTAGTTGTTTTCGGTCTGGAGCGTCGCATGGCCGCCTCACCCAAGACGCCGTTGGCGCGTCAGGCGAGACTGCTCTCCCAGGTCGTCAAGATGATCCGCAAGGAACGCCACATGACCGGCGCGGAGATCGCTTCGGCCATGGGCGTGTCCTTGCGGACCTTTCAGGATTTCGAGGCCGGGCGACGGGAGTTCGACTTCAACAAGGTCCGGCTGTTCGCCAAGGCCACCCGCTCGGACGCGGTCGCCATCCTGCTGGCCATCCATTTCAGCTGGCCGGAACTGGCCGTGCTGCTGATGGCCAACAAGATGGCGACGGCCTTCTTCATCGTGATGCGCGACCTCTACACCGAGGTTGGGCCGCGCCTGTCGAGGGTGCCGGCGGGGCTGCTGGTCTCGGGCTTCCGCTTCATCCGGGACGAGGTGCTGAAGCTCTTCGCCCGGCAGGACGCCAGCGCCGAGGACTATATCGAGCGCGCCATCACCGAGAGCTACGAGGCGCCGGCCGATCCGCCCGACGACGAGGACGCCGAAGACGACGACAAGCGCGGGCGCTAGGCGGCGCATCCGGCGCCGCCCGCCCTGGCGGCGGCTAGTCCGGCGGCGGGGGCGCGGCGGGTTTTTCGGGCGGCTCGCTCTTGCGGATCCAGGTCAACGGCAGAACACCGTCCTCGGCCGCCATCAGCCGCGCATTGACCGGCTCGGGCCAGGTGGGATCGTCCAGCTTGAGGTTCAGGACCGCGCCGCTGGCGTCGCCCGCCTTCCAGGCGGCCCCGACCTCGTTGTCGCCGACCAGGGCGATGAAGTCGGGACCCTTGGCCGAGACGCGCGCGGCCGGGACCAGCCGCAGGGCGGCGTCCAGACCCAGGGTCGCGATGCGCCCGGTGAACCCGTCGCCCTCGCGGCGGAAGTGACCCATGATCGACATGTCAGGAAGCTCCGGCCCGCCGTGCCGTGGGGGAGCGCCAGGAAACGGCGGCCCGGGCGACGGCGGGGGGAACCGTCGGAGCCGGGCCGCCGCGACCAGCCGCGCCGGGGGGAGCGGCGAGGACCGGTCTGGCCTGCGCGGACCGCGACAACGACGCCTGGCGGGCGGTTGGGGGCGTCTGTCCGGATCGCGCCAAACCGTTGTGATCCAAGGGTTTGGCGATCTCAATCCACCGGGACACGCGATCGATGAGAGGCAAACTCCGGGAAAGAATCGGCGCCCGCCCCTGCTCCGGCTCGCGAACAGATTCGACTCGGAGGGGAAAAGAGTTCTATTTTTGTTCTCATTGGGCAATGTCGGCCAAGGAGCGGTGTGATGACGGACGACAGCGTGGTGATCGACGGCGTCCGGTTCATGAGCCTCTATCATCATGACGGCCGCTTCGTGCGCGGCGGGGGCCTGTTCGCCTTCGCCCGGCGCGACGCCGACGGCGGGCGGACGCTTTTCTGCATGGACCTGGCCCAGGACATCAGCCGCCAGGCCGACTGCGGCCACCGCGCCTGGGCCCATGCCGTTTCCAACGGCATGAACGAATTGCTGGTGCACCTGGCCGGGTCGCAGCAGGTCCCCGGCGAGGTCGAGGCGGACGCGACCTTCCCGCCCATTCGCTATGCGCTGTTCGAAGAGCCCGCCCAGGCGCTGGGCGAGACCGACGCCGCCGAACGCGCCGATGGTCGAGCCGCCTGATCCACGGGGCGGCGGCGGGCTTGGCGACGTACCGACGGCCCCGCATGGACCTGGGTCGCGGCGGTGAAGACCGATCATGCGTCGGCCGGCGCCTTCGGCCGACCGCCGATATGGGCCGCGCGGTTGGCGCGGACCGCAAGGTCGCGGCAACCCGACCCATTGAGGGCCGCCTCGCCGCTGGCCGGGCTTCGCGGCGCCCAGGCCGCGCGCCAAAGCCTCCCGCGCCTGGCGGCGCGGGAGGCGGCGGGACCTTAGCCCTCGGGGTTCCAGATCAGGGCGAAGACGTCGTCGTCGTCCTGGCCGGCGGCGCGGCCCAGCTTGAGCTTGAGGGCGCGCGGGCCAAGGTCGGGATGGGCCAGGGTCAGGCCGATATATTCCCGACCCGAGACCTCGCCGATGTTGAGCCAGCCGCCGCCCAGGTCCACGCCGCCCGACAGGACGCGGTAGTCGGGATGGTTGGGCGAGGCCTTGTCCGGCACGGGCACGATCTCGATGTCGCAGCGGACGTGGAGGGTGCGCAGATTGCCCTTGAAGGCGCCGGTTTCAGGGCTGCGGGTGACGTTGCCGAGAGAAGCCATGGTGGTGTTCCTTGTCTGTGATCCGTCGGGGCCGATCCCCGGCGACAGGCGCCCCGTGATGGGCGGGCCGCGCCGCTCCCAACCCGAAGGGCCGCAGCGCCAGCGAAGGACCCGAGCGACCGGTCTTTTTTGAAGCGCAGCGCCGCGAGGAGCCGCCCGTTCGGGCGGCGGGGAAAAAAGCCGGACGCGACGGTTTGTGGGGCGGGGTGGACGCCCATAGGGGTTCAAGCCATCGTCCGGGGATCGAGACCTGACGGCTCACGGGCAAGGACCGCCGCCATGCTTTTCTCGGCAACGTCGCTCGCGGCCTGAAACCGGGGTTTTCAAGGGCGGTCCGCCACCCTCCACGTCCGCCGCGACGTCGAGATCGCGCCCGTGCCGGACACGCGCCTGGCCCACCCATCCCGGCTCCCGCGTCCTGTCGGGCGGCGTGGACCTGGGCGGCGGCGGGTTCGGCGTCGGCCAGGCCTCGGGTGGAATCCATCGGCCGCCCTGGCCATCCCGACCTTGGCCCGCGCGCCCTTGAGTTCAAGCTGGGCCACGCCGCCGACCCGGACGACGGCGATGTCTTCGCCCGATCTGGAACCCCGAGGGCCAAGGTCCCGCCGCCCCGCGTCGCCAGGCGTGGGAGGCTTTGGCGCGCGGCCTGGGCGTCGCGAGGCTTGGCCAGCGGCGGCGCGGCGTCTTCGCGGGCGCCCACGCAAAAGAAACCCCCGCCACGCGGGCGGGGGCGCAGGATCGCTCGTCCGTCGCGCTCTACTCGGCGGCGATGGGATGGGCCTCAGATCGCGGCTGGACCACGGCCGGGTCCGGGGCCGCGTCCGGCGCGGGCGGCCCCTCCTGCGGGGCGCGCACCCGGCGCAACAGCGGCGCGACCGCCTTGGACCGCTGCGCCGTGGCGAACGGTCGGCGGGTATAGGCCTGGGCGGGGAAGGTCAGCCAGCGGGGCGTCCAGCGCTCGACCTTGGGCCGGTCGTTGGTCCCGGCGAGGAAGTCGCGCAGGATGGTCTTCTGGGTGCGGACCTTCTCGCTGACATTGCCGTCCGCCACCCTCTTGCCGCCGACCTCCTTGAGCATGGCGTTGATGGTTTCACGGTCCTTGATGCCCTCGAAGAACGCCTCGTCGGGGCTCCAGAACTCGCCCATGTCGACCTGGAGATAGGTCCCGGCCGTCTCGACCTCGGCGCTCCCGGCCGCCAGGGTCTCGCCGATGACCACCGCCGCCACCGCCGCCACCTCGGCGTCGCTCAGCGACAGCAGGCGGGCGAACACCGCCGCCGCGCCGCCCGCATGGCCGCGCCCGACCAGCGCGCCCCCGGCCACCAGACCCAGCAGCCGGATCGCCTCGGACCGCTTGGCCGCGAAGATCGTCTCGCCGGGGCTGGCCGCGAGGCTGTCGGCGGCCATCTGCGAGCCGGCGCCCAGCGGATCGGCCTCCAGGCGCCAGTAGCGCGACCCGGCCACCGCGTGGGCGACGAGCAGGCGCAGGGCGACGCCCGGCTGGCCGGTGAGCACGGCGCGCACGGCGGCGCGCCGGTGCAGGTCGATATAGGCCTGCTGGGCGGCGGTGACTTCCGAGCGCTCGGACTTGCCGCCGCCGTCGCCGCCCTCCACGGGCTTGCCGTCCGGCCCGACCACCGCCTTGCGCGCGGCGGCCTCGGCGCGCCGGGCCTCCTTGGCGGTCAGCCAGCCCTCGTTGAGGGTCACCTCGCCCCGGCGGCTGACGCCGATGATGACCTTGCCGCCCTTGGCTTTGGCCGTGCGGACATAGTGGTAGCTGTAGAAGGTGTGGCCGACCTCCAGCACCTCGACGTCCGCCCAGCCCTCGGCCAGCAAGGCCTCCGCTTTCGCCGCCACGGCCTGGTTCTGGTGGACCCAGAACAGCGCCGCGTCGGTGAAATAGGCCTCATCGCCGAACAGGTCGGCGATGATCGCACCGGGATAATCGTCCAGCGGGAAGATCGCCAGGGTGGTCGGGATCGCCTCGCCGCCGAACAGCCAGTCCTTGAGCTGGGCGCCGCGCGGCTCGCGCTGGGCCGGGTCGTCATAGAGCTTGAGCCAGTCCTTTTGCTGGCCCTTGCTGGCCAGGGTCAGGTGGCGGACCGTGGCCACGTCGATCTCTTCGCGCCGATAGAGCTTGCGGATGCGCGGCAGCAGGTTGCCCAGGGCCAGGATGCGATGGATCACCGCCTCGGTCTTGCCGAAGGTGGCGGCGAGGTCCTCGGGCGTGCGGCCCTCGTGGATCAGCCGGGTGAAGTGCTCCCAGCACGCCACCTCGCCCGGCGGCAGTCGAGCCATGTTCTCGATCAGCGAGACCTCCAGGGCGGCGGCGTCGTCACCCGGTTCCAGGATGCCGATCGGCACGGGATCGATCTCGATCCCCCCGGCCCCGGCGGCCAGGGCGGCGACCCAGCGGCGGCGACCGGCCACGACCTCGAAATGCTCGGGGACGAGAACCCCGTCCTGCATGGTCTCGCGCACGAGCAGGGTTTCCAGGACACCATGCTTTCGCACCGAGCCGATGATGTCGGAGACGTCGGGCTTGGGCTCGTCATAGTGCATGTTCAGGCGCGAGAGGGTCATCTTGCGCGGATCGGCGTGGGAGAGTCTCATGGGGGTTGCTCCTGTTTTTCAGGGGTGAACCGGTCCCGTCCGACTTGCTGTCCAGGCTACGGGCGGGACCGGGGATGCGCCGGGATTGGCGCGGGTCGTCCGGCGCCGGGCCTTGAGCCCGCCGCGCGGAAGGGCGGAAAGGCGGATCAGGACGGGCCGTCCGTGGCGTGACCGGACGTCAGGCGGACCATGTCCTCGGCGGCGAAGATCGAGCCCAGGCGGTGGGCCAGCCGCGCCCACATCGACAGCGGCACGCGTCCGACGAAATGAGGGTCCCGCTCGATGCGAAAGCCGTGCGGCAGGGCGACAGCCTCGATCTCGTCGAGGCTGACATAGCCCAGCTCGGGGAAACCCTGGTCCAGGTCGCAGAGGCCAAACAGGGTGTCGCCATCGGCCATGATCTCGGTGATCAGCCAGCAGCCCGGCCCCACCGGGTTGAAGAGCTTCAGCGGCGGGACCGGATCGCCTTCCACCTCGGCCGCGCCGTTGGCGATCAACTGGCTCATGATGGCGTCGGGGATCAGGGGGGCGGTCATGCCGCGACCTCCGCCGCCGCGTCCAGGCGCGGGACCGGCGCCGCCTCGGCCTCGCCCTCCCCCTCGGACGCGACGCCAGAGACGACAGAAGCGCCCGCCGCCTGATCTGGCCTGAAGGCCAACAGGTAATCGGCCGCCTTGCTGGCCTTGGAAGCGGCGCGGAAGATGGCGCGGTTGTCCTCGCGGAGGATTTCGAGCCATGCGCCCAGGTAATCGGCGTGGCGCACGGTCGGGACGACGCCCAGGGCGGCGCAAGTGAAGGCGGCGCCAAGTTCGGCGACCAGTTCCTCGAACCCGTAGGGCTTGGAGCCGAAACGGCCGGTCTGGTCGCGGTTCAGGCGGGTGGGATGGCCCGTCCAGTGCGACAGCTCGTGCAGGGCGGTCCGGTAATAGTCGATCTGCCGGGGGAAGGCCGGTTGCGGCGGCACGCGGACATAGTCCAGGGCCGGGACGTAATGGGCCTTGTCGCCGCCGATCCGGAAGTCGGCCCCGGTCGCGGCGATCAAGGCTTCGATGTGCGGGACCACCTGCCGCTCGGGCAAGGGCGCGGGCTCGGCGCTCAAGGCCTCCAGCCCCTCGCACTGCTCGACGTTGAAGACTGTGAAACGCTTGAGGAAGGGCACGGCGCCGGGCGCGTCGCCGTCGCGGGCCGCCCGTTCCTGCTCGGCCTTGGGGGTGAACTTGTCGGCGAAGACCACGCTCGTCCCGCGCTCGCCCCGCCGCACCTGACCGCCCGCCTTCTGGGCTTGGCGGAAGGTCAGCCAGCCTTGGGCGCCATAGCCGTGCTCGATGACCGCGCCCCAAAGCAGCAGGATGTTGACGCCCGAATAGGTCCGCCCGGTGGTGGCGTTGCGCGGCAGACCCGGCCCGGTTCCCCCGACCCGCCCCCAGGGCTTGACCCAAGGCGCGCGGCCCGCCGCCAACTCGTCGATGATCCGGCCGGTGACCTCGTCATAGAGGCTGACGCGCGAACGCTCCGGGTCGGGTCCGGCCTCGCCTTGCGAAGCGGAGGCCGGGGCAGCGCCCCCCGGCCGGGCCGCCGCCGAGGCGGCGGGGGTCTTGGACCCAAGCTTGACCGCTGACCTACGGCCTGAACGGGAAGAGCGCATGAGGTGGCCTCCATCCCCGCCCCAAACCCCGCGTCCTTTCGCCGGAAAGGGGGGTGGGCGGCGATGAGCGACCGGAGAGGCCCGCCACGGGCGGAGGCACCCGTAGGGCCGGAACGTCAGTGGAGGACCGGCCGCAGGCCGGTTGCCGCCGTTCGTGGCGGGCCTAGAAGGGCGCGTCGCCCACCCCCCTTTTTGGAGAAAGGATCTTCAAGAAAGTCATCGCGCGTCGCGCGATGGCCTTATGCGGGCCGCAGGCCCGCCACCGCGCCAGCGATCGTGACCCGCATGGGACGAGACCCTGCGGGGCTCGGCGGCCCTGGCCGTAGAGCGCGGTCGCGCCCCGCGAGGCGCCCTGCCCTCGTCCACGAGCCAAGTCATGCCCGGCTCGGTGCGACACCACCAAACCGAACGCCCCTGCTCTCGGGAACGCGCCGGCTTGCACCAGGCATGCGCCTGGCGCATCAGGCCCTTATCGTCATCGGGGAATCGCATGCGCCGCCTGATCTTGCTCGCCTTCCTGGCCGCCGCGACGCTCGCGCCCGCCAGCGCCCTGGCCTGGGGCCGCGAGGGCCATGCCGTCGTCGCCCAGATCGCCCGCGGCTACCTGACGCCAAAGGCCGCCGCCGCCGTCGACGCCCTGCTGGCGGCCGACACCGACGCCCTGACACCGCCAGACCTGGGATCACGGGCCTCCTGGGCCGACGCCTGGCGCAAGGATCATCGCGAGACCACCGAGTGGCATTTCGTCGATGTCGAGCTCGACCATCCGGACCTGGCCGCCGCCTGCTTCGGCTTCCCGGCCAGCGCCGCGCCGGCCAGCGCCGGACCGGAGAAGGACTGCGTGGTCGGTCGGATCGACGCCTTCGAACGTGAACTGGCCGATCCGAAGACCGATCCGGCCGAACGTCTTCTCGCCTTCAAGTTCGTGCTGCACTTCGTCGGCGACCTGCACCAGCCCCTGCACGCGGCCGACAACCAGGACCGAGGCGGCAACTGCGTGCCGCTGGCGCTGGGCGGCCCGCGCACCGTCAATCTGCACAGCTACTGGGACACCGTCGCGGTCGAGGCGATCGACCCCGACGCGACCAAGCTCGCCGCCACCTTGTCGGCCCAGATCACCCCTGCCGACCGCAAGGCTTGGGAGAAGGGCGATCCCCGGTCGTGGGCGATGGAAAGCTACGCCTTGGCCAAGTCCACGGTCTACACGATCGGCTCCAAACCCGGCTGCGCCTCGGACGTCGCCCCGATCTCCCTCCCCATGGGCTACGACGCCGCCGCCCAGGCGGCCGTCGCCCTGCAACTGAAAAAGGCCGGCGTACGCCTGGCCCATGAGCTCAACCGCGCCCTCGGTTGACGAAACCGGTCCCCGCCAAGGCGGGGGCGTCACCGTCATCGAAGGTCGAGGCCGCCGTCACCGTCCGGGCGAAACCGCTGCGAGGTGCGCTGGGGCGGAGCCCCAAGCACGCGGCCGTCAGGCCGCCCCTTCGTGGAATGAAGACTGCGAGGAGCCCGCGCATGCGCGTGGCGGGAAGCGGCGTCGAGCGGACGGCGGCAGGCCAAAGCCTGCCCGCCCGGCGTCGCGCCCGAGGGAGCGGCGAAAGCCGCGGGACCGAGCGTGACCGCCGGCCGCTCTCCGGTTCGGGTGAAGCCGGGCGCGAAAGCGGCCGGCGGGAACCTCTCACGTCGATCAATAGGCGACGAACGACTTCGCCATTGACTCCCGGGTCTCGAAGAATGAGAACATTTCAGGAACATTCTGGAGTTCTGAAATGCCGCCCAAACGCGCCGACCAGCGCGCGGCCCCGCACACCTCAAGGCCGCCCACGGTTGATCTGAGGACGATCGAGCGCTGCGGCGGGCATCGGCGCCCTTGGCGGCGGGCGGTGCGCCAGGTGGAGCCGCCGGCCGATGCCTGAGCCGAGCCAAAGCGATCGCCGCAAGGCGGCCCAACTGCAGCCCGCCGCGGCCGCCACCCGCCTTCTGGACTGCCTGGAGCGCGGGTGGGACGTCCAGTTCAAATGCCAGTATTGCGGCATGGAGCGGACCTGGGGGCGGCGTGAGTTCCTGGGCAAGAGGCTGCGATCGCGCCTGCCCTGGACGCTCGCCCAGGCGCAGGCCAGCGTCTTCTGCCCCCAACGCGGCTGCGGCGGCCACGGGCCGATCGTTCGCCTGATGCGGGGCGGCTATCAAGATCCCCATGCCGACACGCCCGCGACCCAGCGGTCGCACCTGGTGATGATGTTGTTGGACGCGGGCGTCCTGCCCGAGGAGGTTGGGCTATGAGGTCGGCCATCGGATCCATGGCGGCGCAACCCAGCCTCTTCGACCTGCCGCTGGCGCCGAAGACACCCCTGCCCGAGGGTTTTCGCTACCAAGAGAACCTTGTCTCGGCTCAGGAAGAGCGCGACCTGATCGACAGCTTCCAGGATCTGCCGTTCAAGCCCTACGAGCATCTGGGTTATTTCGGCCACCGCCGCATCGCCGGCTTCGGCTGGCGCCAGGACGCCGACGGCAAGATGGTGGAGACCGGCGAGCCGATCCCCGACGTCCTCCTGCCCTTGCTGGCCAAGGTCGCCGCCTTCACGGGCCTGCCCCATGAGCGCTTCCGCCATGCCTTGGTCACCGAATATTCCCCCGGGGCCGGCATCGGCTGGCATCGCGACCGCCCGCCGGCCGTGGCCATCGCCGGGGTCTCGTTGGCGTCACCCTGCACCTTCCGCCTGCGCCGCAAGGCCGGCGACCGGTGGGACCGGGCCTCGCTTATCGCCGCCGCGCGCTCGGCCTATCTGATGAGCGGCCCGGCGCGCAGCGACTGGCAGCACAGCATTCCGTCGGTCGAAGCGCTGCGCTATTCGGTGACGTTCCGGACGGTCCGTCGCTAGGCGCCCGCCCCGTTCTTGGGCTCGAACGGCTCGAAGGCCCCGGGGTCGCGCGCCATGGCCTCCTTGCGATCGAGCACCTTGTCCTCGAACTTGCCGCTGACGAAGATCCGCACCCCGCGATAGCGCATGCCGCGGATGATATTGGTGGTCGTGTGACCCAGGTTGAAGCCCGGGCGACACCAGGTCTCCGAGGACAGCAAGATCAGGCCCGGCCCAGCGTCTTCCTGGCCAGAGGCCTTGGCCTGCTCGGCCAGCAATTCCAGGTCGTGATCGATCTCTTCAACGGTCATGACGGCGGCGTAGCGCGATTCAGCCGCCGGGGCCCCGACCACGCCGGGATGTCCACAGGTGATCGGCGGCCGCCGCGGCTTCTAGGCTTCGCTATGGGCCGCCATGGGCGGGCGCAGCTTCTCCACCAGGTCGGCGTGCTCCTCCTCGCGCAGCGCTCGAGCGACGTTGAGTCGGATATAGAGGCCCTGCGCGCCATGGACCCGGACGGCTTCATCCCACAGCCGATTGGCCGAGGTCAGGCTGTTGACCGCGCCGCAACAAGCCACCTGGGGCGTGGGGCCGCGCCAGCGGACATAGGCGAAATTGCCGGAGGTCGCGGGCAGCTCGTCCGGATCGCCGATCAGGCGGAAACGATATGTGGCGCCTGAGGCGCCCTGAAGGTCGAGATGTTCTTTCACGGGCCGATCATAGCGCCGGCCAGGCTTGCGGGCGAGCCTGGCGCGAGCGCCGTGGCGAAAACCCTTTGTCGGCCCGACATCATCGAACGGCCCCAGACTGGTCTTCGCCGTCATGGCGCGCGCGGCGCTGGTCAGCTGTCGCCATCGACGACGGCCGCGTCCCAGGTCGCGCCGACGGCCATGCGCCGAACGCGTCAGCGCTCGCCAAGATGGAAAGCGCCCCGCGTGGGTCTGGGCGCCGTCCGCATCGCCCTCTAGGCTCGGCTCGGAAACGGAGCGCGTGCGATGGACCTGGCCGAACGGATGGCGCGACTGGAGGCGCTCGTGACCGAGCAGCAGGACCGGAGCCTGGCGGCCGAAATCGTCGCCCATCTGTTCTATGCGCGCCTGCTCAATGTCAGCGAGGCCATCGGCGACCCGATGGATCTTGACCGCGCGCTTGAACGATTGGGTGAGGACATGGCGCAAGCCGCGCTTGTCGCCGCGACCCCGGCCCACGCCGACACCTGGCGCCGGGTTGGCGCTCGGGCGCGCGGCCTGATCGAGCAGGTCCGAGACATGCGGTTGGCCTATCGGCCGGCCAACGAGAACGGTTCCGACTAGGCCGCCGCGGCGGCCGACGCTCGCCGCATCTCATCGGTCTTGCGGGGCCGCCGCTCGGCCGCCGCGGCCTGGCCCAGCGCATGGCTCCAGGCCGCGCCGAGCAGTTCGGCGACGACCGCGGCGTCGACGGCGGCCAGGCGAACGAGCACGATGCCCGAGCGACGCCGGCGCCCTGGTTCCGGCGCGAGGCCGCCAGAGAGCCCCAAGGCCCAGGCTTGATCGCGCGAATCCAGCTTGATCGCCGCCCACCCCTGCTGAGGCCATCCCAGGGTGGCGAACGCCTTCGGGCCCAAACGAAACTGGATGGCGTCGAGGATCGGCCTGACCCGGACGACGGGGTTCAGGCGGGAAGCCATGCTGGAAAAGGTGTCGGGCGTCATCGGATCCTCGTGCGATGCGGCGGCGAGTCCATCGCGAGTCGCCCGCTCGTCGCAACGTCCGATCGCGCCACGTCAGAACCGGACAGAGCGAGTCGCCCAGACGTGGGCGCCGGAGGGTTCACGCCACCAGAGGCTCTTTTGTTTCCGAAGGTTGCCCCTCCGCCCGGTCGGTTGCGACGGCCGACCGCGCGGGGAAACCATCGCCAGATGGCCCGACCGCGCACCAAAACACCCAGGAAGAAAAAATCCTCCGCGAAGGCGCCCGCAAGGCCCGCGCCAGTCGTCTCGGTCCAAGAGGTCGGCGATTGGCCGGTGCTGCTGATGCAGTCGGACCGCGAACTCGCCGTCATTGAAACCGCGTTGGCGGAGGTGCTCGACAGGTTGCTCGGCCCTCTGTCCTGAGAGGATAAGTCCATGACTCGCAAAGCCAAGCTGTCCAAGGCCCAGCCCGCCCGGGCGGCGCTCTATCTGCGGGTTTCGACAGGCCGTCAGGCCGAAAGCGACCTTTCCATTCCCGACCAACGCCGACAGCTGGCGGCCTACGCCGTGACCAAGGGCTTGGCGGTGGCCGCCGAATTTGTCGAACCGGGAAACACGGCCACCGACGACAAGCGCCCCGCCTTTCAGGCGATGATCGACGCGGGTCTGGAGAAGCCGGCAACCTTCGACACGATCCTGGTCCACTCCTTCTCCAGGTTCTTCCGCGATCAGTTTCTGTTCGAGTTCTACACCCGCAAGCTGGCGCGCAACGGCGTGCGACTGGTGTCGATCACCCAGGAGCTTGGCGATGATCCCATGGGGATCATGATGCGGCAGATCATGGCCCTGTTTGACGAATATCAGTCGCGGGAAAACGCCAAGCACACCTTGCGCGCCATGAAGGAAAACGCGCGCCAAGGCTTCTGGAACGGCTCGCATCCGCCGCTCGGCTACCGGGTCGTCGACGCCGAGCAGCGTGGCGACAAGATCAAGCGCAAGCTGGAGATCGACCCGCAGAAGGCCGATCTCGTCAGGCTGATGTTCCGCTTGGCTCTGATGGGCGACGACAACAGCGGCCCGATGGGCGTCAAGGCCATCGTGACGTATCTCAACAGCCACGGATACCGGACACGAGACGGGGGGCGATGGGGCGTGAGTTCGGCGCATCACGTGCTGACCCGGACCACCTATATCGGTGAGCACCGTTTCAACAGCCGCGTCGCCAAGACCGGAGAGGTCAAGGACGCCGACGAGCAGGTCGTTTCCGCGACGCCGCCGATCATCGAGTGTGAGACCTTCGAGGCCGTTCAGACGCTGATGGCCCGGCGCAGCCCCCTCTGCAAGGAGGGCCGCATATCGAGCAGTCCGGTCCTGCTGGGCGGCATTTGCTATTGCGGCCTCTGCGGCGGCGCGATGACCCTTCGGACCGGCAAGGGCGGCCAGTATCGCTACTACACCTGCTGCACCCGGGCGCGGACGGGGGATACGGGCTGCGGCGGCGTGACGGTGCGCATGGAGCACGTCGATCAGGCCGTCGTCGACTATTTGGAGAACCGACTGCTCGAGCCTCGCCAACTCACCTCGATGATGAGCAACATCATCGATCGCCGCGAACAATGGATCCAGCGTCGCCACGAGCATGTCGCCGATTTGCGCAAGCGCGCGACCGAGGCTCAGGCGCGCTTGAAGCGCCTTTATGACGCGGTCGAAACCGGCGTCGCGGACGTCTGCGACCCAGACATCAAAGCGCGCGTCCTGGAGCTCAAGCATCTTCGGGACGCCGCGCAACAAGACGCCGAGCGCGCCGAACGGGCGATCGTCCGGCTCGGTCCGACGATCACGCCGCAGCTCCTGCGCCAGTTCGCCATCGCAACGCGAAAAGCGCTGCGCCAGCCCGACGGGACGCTGAGCCGAAACCTGCTGAGGGCCATCGCTCAGCGGGTCGTGATCAACTCGAAAACGGAGTTGGAGGTAAGTGGCTGTCGCGTCGAACTTTTCCGAACGCTCGCAGCTTCAAACGGCTCGACCGACGCCGCTGTCGCGGTGCCCAGTCAAGGACCGGGGTGGCGCGCCCTGCTGGATTCGAACCAGCGACCGCTCGCTTAGAAGGCGAGTGCTCTATCCAACTGAGCTAAGGGCGCGAACCCCGAGGGGGGATTCCAAAAAACTGGGGAGGAAAACTTGCGGCCGAACGCTTAGTGCGTCCAGGGCTGGCGGCGGCCGGCGGCGAAGTTGTCCGCATAGGCCTTGAT